>JAABUN010000187.1_pt1 | contig 159602 bp, 141 predicted proteins | sample 5559311 | NCBI WGS metagenome assembly JAABUN01 (sample SAMN10711877, study PRJNA513370) | rock metagenome | isolation source: Antarctica rocks | place: Antarctica: Victoria Land, Siegfried Peak sud
TATCTATTATATTTAGACTTAAATTTACCTTATAACTATTATTACTTACTAATAAATAAAAGAATTATACTTTTAAGTATACTTTTCCTAAGTAAAAATCTTGAATTTTTACAGGTATTTTCTAGTAATTATATAGTAACTTAGGACTTAAACCTAGGTACTTAATATATTAAAGATAATAGGGCTATAAGAGGGCTATTACCCTAGTAATATAATAGGGTAGTATAACGTAGTAAGAGGGTTTAACTATCTATTATAAGAGTTAGCTAATAGGAATACCTTTAAGTATAAAGAGTATAAGAATAATTTAAAAGAAATATAATATAATAAGATATTAATAAAGTCCTTAAATAATTAATATAATAAACTTATATAAGAAGGCGATTTATAAGTAATATACTTATAATATATTTAAAGATAATTAAAGTCTATTATAAGGTAATAATATATATAAAGTAGTAAAGGATAGCTAATAGAGACTTACCTTAATTATTATTATAATTATTAACTATTTAATATATAATACTACGTTAGTAATAAATCCTTTATATTATACTTACGCTTTAATAGTAGTTATCTTATAAAGTATAATAGTATTAATACTATATATATTAGCTTATATTATTAATATATTAAGATAGAGCTTAAGGTAACTTATAATAGGTTAGTATTAATAGTAGTAGTTATAAAAGAAGTTAGAAGTAAATAAAATATAACCTTATTATATATTATATTATATATATTAACTACGTAATTTAATAGCGTAATATTATTACCTAACTTCTATAATTATTTATTTATATTACGCGTTTATAAAGTAATATAATAATAAGCTTAGTTAATAATTATATTTTATTATTAATATAATATAACTATAAAAGCTTTTATATATTAGTAATATATAATATTAATAGTATATTACTATTACTACCTTATTATTATCCTTAGAACTCTTTCTCTTATTTTCCCTACTAGGGTTTTAGAGGTTTTTAATAAGTCCTATTATAGATAGTAATAATTAGTATTTAGGGATAAATACCCTTAAAGGGGAGGTAATTATTAGGATATCTTAATATATCTAGTTAGTATAATAGCGGCTTACTAGTAATATGCTAGCGGTACTAGTTCGGCTTCTTATTATCCGACGGATATCCTTTTTAGACTAACCGCGTCAGGTCGGTACTTCGAACTTAAGTCGGGTTCCCGACTTAACTCTTAGCGAGTTAATACTAAATTCCTAGCCTAAGTATTTAGGTTAGTACTAATAGTTAGTACTAAGTATTTAAGTTAATATTATAAGGTAGTACTAAGTATTAATACTAAAGTATTAACCTAACTTACTAAGACTTTAGTTTTAATAAGGGTATTTTACTAGACTATAATATTAGGAATACTTTATAATAATATAAAAAGGTAATATAATTATTTAATAGTTATTAGTAGAGAGCCTATCTATCTATCTAGTTAGATATCTCTATAATCTTATACTTATAATCCTTCTATTTATTACTATTCTCTTTACTATTATTATCCTTACTATTATTATCCTTACTATTATTATCCTTACTATTACTACTAGTCTTACTAATATCTTCTAGCTTATATTCCCTATCCTCTTCTTTATCCTCTTTAGTAGTATACTTAATTTCTTTCCTATTAGTACTAAGTTTAATTAAGATATCTTCCTTATCTTAATTCCTCTTTATAAGGTTAGGTATAATATAATCCTTTATATTAAACGCGTTAGCGTACTCCCGTATAAACTTAGTATAAGTATTTATAATATTATGTTAGAATCCATATCAAAGGAAGAGACCAATGCTTAGAATTCAGACGAATACACGGAACCTAGGGAAGATGCTGATTTCCGATGATACAGGTATAGCAATACACGGGCACGCTCTTTAAAGGGAGCAGACGCGTCGGGCATTCTTCTTGATAAGGCAAACAAGCCAGCTCTGCAGCCCTATGATAGCAAACACTGCATTAGCGCGATGCAAGTTGTTTATAATACATAAAGCGCCTTTTTATAAGCTCGATATATTTGTGATACGTAGACACTTTCTTATAGCTTACCCATGCGATTATTATTATAAATTACCGACTCGTTGCTAGGTAAAACGTAAATAGGGGTCCGGTATAAAGGCTACTTGAACAGCGTCGAGGTAGGCTAAAAGAGACTACCTTTTCACCCGGAATAAAAAACAAAAAAATAAAAGCCTAATATCTCCTAAATTTCCCTACTTAAAGTAACTATATATAACCTCTAAGGCTAAGAATTAAAGTCTTAGCCTTAAGCTAAAAGGACTAGTTTAGAATTAAGTAATTAGTAGTCTCTCTTAAAGCTACTAAGTATAGTATAATAAATTTATTAATATAAAAATATAAAAATTATACTAGTATAGTTATATTTAAATACTTTCTATTAATAGTACTTTATATAAATTCTATACTTAGTAAGCTAGTCTAGATTACTAAGTATTATAAATAGTACTTTATTATAATATCTAATTAAGTATATTAAAGATAGTATATATTTAATATATAAATATTTTTAAATATATTTTAATATTATTTAAATATTCTACTAGTATATTTATATTTAAATATAAGTAAAACTATTATTATATAAATTATATTAGTAAAATAAAGAGCTTATATATTATAAAAATAGGTATATTTTATATATATAATAGACGCGCTTATATACTAGTTATAGAGCTTAGAATAATACTATAAGTTACTAAATATATTTAGTAACTTTTAGAAATACTAGGTAATAGGATTAATAGAGGATAAGTCCTACTAATTAGCTATAATATAACTATATAGAGCTAGTACTAACTAGGTAATTCTAATAAATAATTAAGTCTTATTAATAATTAATAGTATAAGTACTTAGTAAGAATTAATAGTAGGCGTAATATAGTTATAAAATATAGGGCTAGGCTAGAGGAGAGTACTCTATATATATATAATTTATATAAATTAGCTACATTTAAAAACTATATAATACTAGTATTAATAATATAGCTATTTATTATAGATTTTACTATTACTCCTTTTATAGCTATAATATTATAATACGGAAGGCTTCTATATTATAACCTAGTTATTCCTTAATAGAATCCTTAATAGCTAATTAATTATATATATACTAGAAAATACCTATAAAAATTTAAGATTTTTACTTTAGAAAATCACCCCTACTACCTGACGTTTAGTAGGTAACGTGAATAGTAGGGAGTATATTAGACACGTTAGTAGGTAGGGTGAATAGTAGGGAGTATATTAGATATAGTAGGCTATTAATAACACGGATATTTCCCCCTATTTAAACCGATATTAGACACGTTAGTAGGTAGGATAGATAGTAGGGAGTATATTAGACACGTTAGTAGGTAGGGTAAATAGTAGGGAGTATATTAGATATATTAGTAGGTAGGTAGCTTATAAATACGATAGTATTAGCTATATCATATATATATACTAATAGACTAATATAGATTATTCTAATAGCGTTCTATACCTAGTAATAAGACGGATATTACCCCCTATTTAGACTAATATTAGACACGTAGGTAGGTGAGGTAAATAGTAGGGAGTATATTAGACACGTTAGTAGGTAGGTAGCTTATATATATAATAGTATTAGCTAATATACTAATCGACTAATATAGATTATTCTAATAGCGTTATATACCTAGTAATAAGACGGATATTTCTACCTATTTAGACCGATATTAGACACGTTAGTAGGTAAGGTGAATAGTAAGGAGTATATTAGACCCGTTAGTTAGTAACGTGAATAGTAGGGTTTTTAGCCTATAAATATAATAGCATTAGCTATATTATATATATATACCTATTCTAACAGCGTTTTATACCTAGTAATAAGACGGATAGGCCGATATTAGACACGTTAGTAGGTGACGTAAATAGTAGGTTTTAGCCTATAAATACGATAGTATTAGCTAATATAGTAATATACCGATTTAGATTATACTAATAGCATTACCTACCTAGTAATAAGATAGATATTTCCCCTTATTTAGACTAGTAGTAGATACGTTAGTAGGTAATATAGTAGAATAGGTAATTTATAAATAATATTAGGATTTTTATTATTCGTAATTTATATTCTAGCCGTTAGCGTATAGAATTTAGTAGGTAAATCTATTTATTTAGATATATCTTTTAAACTACTACACCGATTTTAGTTCTTTTTAAAGTATTTAATACCTTAAGATAAGCTAAGTAATATAATTTATTTTAAAAATTATATAATAGCTAGGTATATATATAGATAGAATATAAAGAAAGTTAGGACTTTTAATATTCGCCGTAGATAACGCTAGTCCTAGAGGGGTAACTAGGGGACTTATTAACTAACCGATAAGCCGTAATAAGCTTAGGGTCCTAAATTATAAATATTCTATTATAGTAAGAAGATACTAATCGACTAATATAGATTATTCTAATAGCGTTATATACCTAGTAATAGGACGGATATTACCCTCTATTTAAGCTAATATTAGATATGTTAGTAGGTAAGGTAAATAGGTAAAATACAAATAATATTAGGATTTTAGCTATTTATAATCTATATTCTAGCTATTAGTATATAGAATTTAATAGGTAAATCTACTTATTCTAAAATATCTTTTAAATTATTATACTAATTTTAGGTATTTTTAAAGTAATTAATACTTTAAGATAAGGTAAGTAATATAGTTTATCCTAAAAATATTATAATAGGTAGGTATATATATAAATAGAATATGAAGAGAGTTAGGACTTTTAATATTTACCGTATTTAGTACTAGTCCTAGAGGGGTAACTAGGGGACTTTTAACTAATTAATAAGGTAGGATAATAAAAAATAACTCCTATATTAAGCTAGCTTATAATCCTAAAAAGGTAGTAGAACTTATTCTATTATAGTAAGAAGATAAAATTAGCTAAGGCTACTTATTACCTTATTAATAGTAGTAATACTAATATAAACTAATCTCTTTTATAAATACTATTTAATTATTTATAAAGGAACTAAATATTATATTAATAGTACTAAATTATACTAAGTCTATTAGCTAAAAACTTCTATAACTCCTTAAATCCCTATTACGGGCCGGAAAGATATAGGATTTCAGTATAAGATCGAGGCGATTTTCGGACTAGGATAGGATATCCTACGGGATATCCTAGTAGTAAATCGTAAACTAGGCTTAATTAGGTAATATTTTTTTATAAGCTAGAAATTTAGCTTAAACCCTATTTAACGCTAAAAAAACTTTTTAAAAACCTTTAAAACTCGCTAAGATATAAAGCTCTAAAGTTAATATAATAAATATATTAGCTTATACTATAATAAAATCCTATATCTTTCTAGCTAGTAATCCCTATATTTATTATAATAATAGTTAACTTTAAATAGTTATATTAAGGACCTTAATAGCCTCTTAATCTATCTATTATATTTAAGTAATATAACTATACCTTTATATTAGCCTTTATATAAGACTTTAATAGTTTTTTATATAAGTATAATATAGGCGCTTTTTCCTTAGTAGAAGTTTTAAAGACTTTTAAAGCCTTTTATAACCTAATCCCTCCTTTATTCTAGCTTAATTACTACCCTTTAAGTAATAGCTTATTATACTAGCCTTCTAGATTTATAACTTTATTAAAGCTACTAGGTAAGTATATATCTATAAAGTCCCTAAGACTACTAGGTATTATATTAACTATATTACTATTAATTATAAATAACCTACTCTACTAGAGGTTTTCAAGTTAAGTAATAGATATACTACTTTAATTAAATTAGAGTTATTTCCTTTTACCTAGGCTACTAATATCCTAGCCTTTTAAAAAGCTATTAAATAATTTACCTAAGCTATTAAATATTTTTAAAGCCTTTTATAAGTCTAATTATACCTTATAAGGTATTAGCCTCCTTTAATTAGAACTATATTAATTATATTACTTATACTCCTAGAGAGGCTAAGCTCTTTAAATAGTTATATAAGTACCTAATAGACGTCTATTAAGGAGGTAATCTATAAATAGCTAATAGGTCCCTTACCTAATATACCTAATATAGTTATAGATCCTACTATTCTAGTAACTATTACTATTAGTATAGTACTATACCTTTATAATAACCTACCTCCTCTAGGACCTCTAGGACTACTAGGCCTACCTAGCTAACTAAGGTAGAATATTAATAATAGGGGTCCTAATTAAGGACTTAGATAGAATTAGGGTAACCTAGGATATTTTAATCTTATATATAATAAAAAGTCTATTAGTATAGGATTAGCTATTAAATATATTAATTAAGATACCTACTTTAGGGATATTTACCTATTTATTAAATATACTAGATAGCTATATCTATTAAAGGATTTAATAACTATATAAGCTAATTTATAACTAAGCCTTTATAATCCCGCTCTAGATTAGTAGACCTTAGGTAAACTTAATAATATTAGGTAAAGTATTATTAACCTTAATAAAGGTATTAGATAATAAGCTAAGACCTTATTAAAATAATTTAACTAACCTACTAATATTACTATTACCTCTATATTATATAAGATATATATTATAAAGGATATAGCTAGTTATAAAGAGCTTAGGGAGTTTATATTAAAAATACTTTACTCTATTAAAGACGCTAAGTTATTTATAACTTTAGTTTAACTTAATATTATTTATAATAGTATAAACCTAAAATTATAATATAATATTAGTTATCTTATTAAGATAATATTTATAAGTAACTTCTTATCTACTCTTAATAATATAAAATATAAGTAGTAAGCTTATACTACTAGGTTATTAAATACTAATAGTAGTTAACTTTACTATTAGCCTTATAAAGGTAAATGAGTTAAGTAATATAATTAATATAATTTTCCTAATAAAGTAGGCTACTAGTCGCCTTTTTAGCTACCTAGTAACTAGTAATATAATAATACTTACCTCCCCTTCTTATTAAATTAAGCTTACTAGTAACCTTACTATTAGTAGGATTAAAATAATATCTTACCATTAGCGCTTACCTAGCGAGTTAATTCCTTATAATAGTAAAAAATAAAATTAATTAATATATTATTAAAGGATTTAAAAGGGTTCTCTAAAAAAAGGTAGATTATTTAGATTATATATAAATTATTTAAGGCTAAATTAAAGGCTTTTAAAGATCTTAAGGCTACTTTTAATATAAGTACTTTCCTTATCTATTTAAATAAATTAAGGGCCTTATTTATAAACCTTAATACCTTAAAATAGTAGGGATTTATAGTAATAATTTACTACGTTAAAGGAGATCTTATAAAAGGCTTCTCTAGGATAAATATATAGCCTATTATATTTCTTAATAAAATATTAAATTAAGTGGAGTAAAATTACTAGTTAATAGAGCTTAAGGTTATAAGTATTATCTAGGTTATTAAAAAAATAAGATATATAATTAAATTATTAAAATAGCCTCTTATTACAATTTATATAAACTACTTAGTAGTAGTCTTAATTTCTTATTAAATAAGTTTAGTATTATTATCTACTAATAAACTTAACTTATACCTTATTTATATATTATTATATCTATCTTAGTTTAACTTTATAATAAAATATAAGTCTAGAAAATTAAATATAATTCTTAATACTTTATTAAGACTTTAAGCTACTATTAAGGTAGATATTAGGGATAGTATTAATACTCTTAACGTATTATATATTAAAGCCTTTAATAAGATATATCTTTAGGGATGTTAAGATAATTTACCTATCTTCTATATTACGCTAGTTAAGATATTACTAGATTTTAAATTACGCCTTATTAAAGCCTATTAGGTAGATAACTAATAGTATAAAATCTTATAATTACTTAATAGGAGTAATAAGGACCTTAGTAGAGAAGATAAAAGGATACTAGGGATCTACTTTTATCTTTATAATAGCCTACTTTACTATATAAACTTTAATAATAGCCGTAAGTATCTTTATATACCTAATACTCTAGAGAAGGAGGTTTTTAATCTTACTTATAACAGATAATATTATAGCGGGTTTTATTATACTTATAATAGAATTATAGAGTTAATCTATATATAGTACTTATTAAGGTACCTCTATCTCTATATTAACTATTACCCTAAGTATTAATTAAATTAAACTAAGTAATATAAACCTTATAAAAGTATAATTCCTATTAACTAACTACTAACCCTATTTTATACTATAGTAATAGATTTTATTATTACTTTACTATTAACTATTAAAGGCTTTAATAGTCTATTAACTATAACTAATAAGTTCTTTAAATAGAACTTATTACTACTAGGCTAGTTAATATAAAACGCCCTTTAATAGGTAGAGAAGGTATTAGTAGCCCTTACCTCTTATAACTAGGGGATTCCTTATACTATTATAAGTAATTAGGATTCTAAATTTATATTATTATTTTAGTAGATAGTTTTTCTTAAGCTTAATTATATACTTCTAATATTAATAGCTTACTATTCTTAGACTAATAGCTAGTTAGAATAAACTAATTAAATAGTAGAAATTATAATTTATTATTATATTACTTAATATTTAAATATTAATATAGCTAATTAGACTCTTATCCTACTATACCTCTAAAGGTACCTTAATAATACTAGAAACTAATTAACTAGAGTCTTACTAAATAAGATTCTTATTAGATTTAATATTTAGGATACGTTTAATATATTTTTATAATAATTACTTATAAAGGATTTCTTATAACTTTAAGAGCTTAATTATAATTAAGTTAAAGAATCTCTAGTATTTATTAATACCTTTACTAAAATTACTTTTACCGCTAGAGATAATATTTACCTACGACTAGGAGATAGATACTATATACCTAGCGTTAACCCTAAACTATATTAATAGCGCGTAGGACTATTTAAGGTCCTTAATTAGGTTAGCTCTCTAGCCTATTATCTCGAGCTACTACTAATAATAGCGATCTACCCTATTATATCTATTACTTAGTTAGAACTAAGACTAAGAGGTAACCCTTAGGGTTATAATAAGAATATAAATCCTCCCCTAATTAATAAAATAAGAAATAAAGATAAGGATACTAATACTAATATCTATAAGGTAGAGGCTATTATTAGAAAGAGGAGGTCTAGTAAAAGGCTTTAATACCTAGTAAAGTAGAAGGGCTACGGCTATAAGTATAATAAGTAGTATAATAAGTTAGACCTTAAGAATAGCTAGGACCTTATTATAGAATATAATAGCCGCTTATATAGGAAATTAAGACGATTAAGGTAATAGTATATATTAAGGATAATTACTTTTTCTCTCTTAGTAGTACTATTATAGATTTTACTATTACTCCTTCTATAGCTATAATATTATAGTACGGAAGGCTTCCGTACTATAACCTAGTTATTCCTTAATAGAATCCTTAATAGCTAATTAATTATATATATATAAAATTAGCTAAGGCTATTTATTACCTTATTACTATTATAACTCTAGAGAGCTTCCTATTACTTTCTAGTACTAGAGGAAAATCACGGATTTAAGGCCTTAAATCTAGAATTTCTATATTTAGGACTCTTAGGCTAGAATAAAAAAACCCCTGAAATTTTCCTATTTATTACTAGTATTTTACCTGAAAATATCGCTTTTAGCGGATTTAGCAGTTCGGATTTTCTATACGAGTTCCTAGTTTACTAATATAAGCAAGCGGACTTACTTATAAGGCCTTACTAATATATTCCCTAGTACGCTAGTATTTAACTTACCTAATATTATAAATTAGCTTAGGTAAACCTTAGTAATTATAAATTACAGTCTTAGTAGATACTAGAAGAGATTTTCCTTTAGTATTTGATTCCTTTCCTATATAAGATAGCTATTATATAAAGCATTAGTTATGAATACTATTACATGCACCCAATCACGTGTATATGACTCATGCTCATCATATCATTCAACACCTGACATCACAGTAATTAAAACGAGTATGTCCGCCCGTTGTAAATTACTATAGTGAAATACTTGAACTGAACTCAAGGTCTGTTACGCTTTACTTTTGGCTCGCCAACTTCGATCTCTAAAACGACGCATTGCTTAAACTGCAAAAACGTGGATTGCTGCTGCATGAAATTCTCAAATCTGTCTGTACCGTACGGACTATGGATGTGGAATTGCCTCGCGGCTCACGCCATGGTACCTCACCAAAACCGTCCAGTGGCTGTTGGACGTGCAAACTCCGGCGCAAGAAATGTAATGGGAACTCCCCGGTCTGCGACGCCTGCGCTGCACTCCAAATAACCTGCTATCATGACCAGGCCAAACCGGAATGGATGGACGGCGCCTTGAGACAGGAGGCAATGGCCGAGTGGCTGAAGTGTAAGGTCAAAGAAAATGCTCATCGCCGTCGTGGTGAGCGGTCAGTTAATATCTCTTCCGACCGTATCTCAGCTGCTGAGGCGCCCACTGGCGAATGGATCGTGCTCCCCCAGAGACCATCTCCTATGAATCTGACTACTCCGAAATGCGCCCTCCTCAAAGCAGCCACGGTGGATCCTTGCCCCGGGACCTCTACACCCTTGATCCATCACGAGGCTGACTGCACGCTCGCCCGCAAAAACAGTCATGAAAGCATCCTCATCATGTTTTACCTTGAAAGCGTGCTTCCCTTCCTGTTCCCATTCTACCAACCCTCTCTCCTACAAGGCGGTAGGTCATGGATCTTAGAAATGATGATCAGCAGCCCGGTGGTACGGCAAGCCACGCTGTGTCAGAGCTCATACTATCTTTCTCTTGCGCGCGGAACGGCCAACTACGATGGGGCGTGCGAGATGGTGCTCGCGCAGACCAGAGATGCCTTTGCTGTGCTGAGACAGTCACTGCAGGTCATCGACGGCCCAGCCATCACCGACCACATGCACGGTGCCGTTCGGATCATGGTAAGCATCATGCAGTTGCAGCAATTTGAGGTTGCCGTCAGGAGTTTCAACAACTGCCAAGCACACCTCAGTGCCGCCTTGGCTCTTTTTCGACAGCTTCTCGACAGCGGCGGCGTCGGTGCCGTCGGTCTTGCTTGCCCCAGTTCAAGCTTTGATGCCGTGATCAGCCGCCTAGGACCGTCGTCCTGGATTTTGTTGGGCCAGAATGTCCAAGTCCCGAGCGCTGAACAGGCCGCTTTTCGCTTCTCATCCGCCCTTCTGATGTTGGATGACATTATCGCCAGTACGGTACTCCAGGAGCCACCGAGACTCTATGAGTATCACCGCAGTCTTCTCAGCAGCTTCGACAGCACCGAACCCGTCATCAATCTTGGGGCTTCAGTAGGGTGTCAAAACTGGGCATTGCTACGGATCGGAGAAATTGCTGCACTCGACGCTTGGAAGCAGCGATGTAAGAAAGCGGAGAATCTCGATATCATACAGCTGGTTCACCGCGCCACATCAGTCAAAGACTCTCTGGAAGCTGATCTCGCGCGGCTTGAGACCAATCCAGTGATAACTCCACAGAACAGCGGCAGCCTACTGGATGTCTTCACGGCGGGTTACTGCCAGCAATCTCAAACACCCGCCAGTCAAGGTTCCTTGGTCACCCAGGTCTGGGCTCATGCTGCAATTGTTTATCTATTCGTCGTTGTGTCTGGATGGCAGCCCGCTAGCGTCGATGTGCGATATCACGTTGGGCGAATCGTCGAGCTGCTGACGCATCAAATATCGCCGCCAGCATTGCTACGCACAATGGTGTGGCCATTCTGTGTGGCAGGCTGCCTCGCGGAGCCCGCTCAGGAACCTCACCTGCTTGGCATGGTGGAGACGTTGCAACCGCTGAGCGTGTTTGGCACTGTACACGAGGCACTTGAAATTATGGAGAGTGTATGGCGCAGCAGAGACGCAGGAACCGCGGCAAACCGCGACCTCGCTGCCTGTTTTCGAATTCGAGGTGATCTGGTGCTACTTGTGTAGAACAGCACAGGGGCGAGACATGGGGAAAAGGTTTCACTGCGGTCAAGATGCGCAATTCACTCACGATCAATGGCATAAATTTGGTTTATCTAATACTCGACACTTCCCTCCTCGCACAGTCTGTAACTTGTGACTTGGAACTCGTTCACTTGAACGAAACATAGCCCTTGTCCTTCACGAACGTGGCGTGCCACGGCACACCTTCCGTAGACTTCGCCAACTGCGCATAGAAGTCGCCATGGGCTGGTCCGTCAAGGGCCATGCCCTTAAACTTGCCATCTGGATGGCGCTCATCGGCGTAGATGAACCTAGCAAGCCATGCATATCAGTACTAGTCTCTTCACACAAGGGATCAAAAACCACTCACCGATACCCTTGGGCCGAGTAGGCGCCGTCGGCAAGGCCAACCCAGTATGCGGAAGCCGCCTTGCCCACGCCCAGATTCAACATCATTGGCACTGGCAGGACGGCCTCGTTCTGGATGTTGCCCGTGTAGATGAAGGTCTTCTTGGCCTGGGCAGGAAGCGTCGCCCAGCCCTTGATCGCCTCCTGGGCTGCGACATATGGGCTGACGACGTTGACGTTCAAGTCGGACGTGACTTTGGCCGCGGGGATGGAGAAGGCCGAGTCCTTGTCGGGAGGAGGCGTGAGTGCCGCGGCGTTGTAGATGACGATGCCGGGGGCGGCACCGAACTCGGCCTTGACCGCATCGAACACGGCTGCGACAGACTCGGGTTGGGTGAAGTCGGCCTTGATCGAGAGGAAACCCTTGTCGGTCTTGGAATCGGTCCCCTTCCTGGCAGCTACGGCGACCTTGTAGCCGTGGGCAGCGAATGTCTCCGAGACGGCAGCACCGACTCTGGGGCCGGATCCGAGGATGAGGACGATGGGCGTGGGTGCCATAGTGCTGTGTTTGTTGATGGGTTGGGAGGTGGACTTGGAGGTGGTGACAGAGGTGGTGTTGGGGGTTGGTTTTGATGACAATCGATTTTGAAGACGCTGAGAGATGGAGTGAAGGAAAGCCATATTTCAGTTGAGATTCGATCTACTTATACCAAACACCGGCCTCATTCATATACGCCTTCGTTGGTCATACCCCGCTTCTCCTTTAGGCTTCGTCATCATGGTCATAATTCACACCGGCTGCAAGTAATACGTCCGAGAGATCAATAATGCCATCGCCTTCCTTCCGTCACTCGTGACAGCGTTATCTGTTATTAGGTGCGTCTCGAGGGCAATCCCGCGCGCGCGAGGTTTCATGCATGCATACGGACATTAACGGCAAAAGTCCGGGCAGACGTCAATAAACATATTTCAAGAAGTCTGAATGTTCCTATTATCGGGACGACATCTGAAACTTACCTGACATCTCCAAAGTCCACCAAGAGCCTATTGAAGCTACCCCTGTAAGCCGAGTCTTGGCATGTCAGGACTTTCAACCTCCGTCCCTAGAGCCCGCGCGCATGCATGAATCCTCGCGCGCGCGATTAGTCTGCATAGGCTGTAACCCTGTAAGCTCAGCAGGCCGCGCGCGAGCTTCAAGGTTCAAGAATGTTGCTAGTCTCAATGAAGGACCCGCGCGCGATCCCAATAATCCATTTGCACAATGAACACCATTGTGAGTTGCAGTAACGTGTCACACGCGTGGGGATAATACAAATCCGGACAGCGTCATGTGCACGCAACCTGTTATCACGTTAGCGCTTCTCGAGTTTGATAAGACGAGAAATGTCCTAGGACGAAAGTGTGAATACAGCTCGTCATGCCCTCGGCGCCATCATACGACCGTTCCTTCCTCCACTCGAAATACGTCTGGTGTTTCCTTCTCCTAGGGATCTTCTCCATCCAGGTCATCTACCGCACTGCGCAGTCTCGCATCTGGCAAACCGACACCATAGCACCATCAACCGCACCAGCAGCAAGCACCATGTCTGAAGCCATCTCTCACTCCATATCCCCCTCAAGGATGCCCGTCTACTTCCTCGGTATTGGCGGGCCGAACTTCATGGAAGACAAAACCCATCCTGCCTTTCTCAAATTGGGCGAAACTGGACGGGAGATCACGACCAAAGTGAAGCCAAAGGCAGTGGTCGTCTTCTCCGCTCACTGGCAACATGGCCCAAGCACGGTGGCAGTCAATGTCGCCGAGAAGACGGATCTGATCTACGACTTCTACGGCTTTCCACCTCACTACTACGAATACGAGTACCCGAACAAGGGAAGCCGCGAGGTGGCCGAGAAGGTCATCGAGGAGCTCTCTATTGCGGGTATTGGAGTGGATCGGGTTCATCGAGGGCTTGACCATGGCGTCTGGGTGGGATTCTTGGCTGGTATGTGATGAGTCTCTTTCTTGGACTTTGGATCTTGTGTGCATCGCATTGCTCATGCACTGCCCGAACAGCCTTCGATCCGAAGAAGAACCCGTTGAACGTACCGATCGTGCAGGTTTCGCTGCTTAGCAACGAGGACCCGGACCAACATTACCGCATCGGGCGAGCGCTGGAAAAACTACGAGACGAAGGTGTTTTAATTATCGGTGCGGGTATGGCCGTTCACAATCTTCATGATTTCCGGAAGGCGAGGTCAAACAGTAAACTCATGCCGTAAGTTCACCATGCTGGTCCTGTTGGGTTGACCGTGTGTGTGTTCCCGCTAACGTTGGTGCAGCTACGCCTCCAGCTTCGAAGAGGGAGTGAAAGAGGCTGTCGCCGTAGAGCCAGAGGGCCGCCAGGCGGCGATGACGGCGTTGCTGAAGCGCAGTGATGCCAAAGCGGCACATCCAAGCTTGGAGCATATCCTGCCGATGCATGTCGCTGCCGGCGCTGCAGGTTCGGATGTGGGCGAACGTCTGTGGGCTCTCCCTGAGGGGAGTCTGAATTGGGCGCAGTACCGGTTCGGTGCTGTTGCGGCGGCGTAGAGGACGGAAAGTGAGGTGGGATTGACCTTCAGCAGCGGATGGGCGCTGATGTAACTATGAAACGGTTCTTTCTACATCACTCTAAGGCTTCGATCCAGTTGATGAACATGATTCCACGCATTTGATCTGTAGAATGCGCGATTCCTATTGACATATAGAAAAGGATTCGGCGGATAGACTTCCTCAAACATCTCAGCCTCTGGATCGTCCTTTTTAAGATTGGGTTGAATATTATCCTAGAAGCAGAAGTCACATACTCAATTAGCTCAGCCCTACGCCTTAGCGTAATTAAATTAGATACCTTATTTACTTAATATATTTACTATTCTTATTTATACTATGAATCCTTAGTATTATTTTATAGTATTAATTTAAATACTTAATACTAACTATTATTTCTAACTTAAAAACTTAGGTTAATATTTTAGTATTAAGTTATTAAAAGCCTAAGTATTAATTTAAAGTACTAACTTAACGCGCTTAGCTTATAGATAATAGATTAAATTTAGATATCTACTTAGATTCTAGCTATTTAAATTATTAATAAGATACTAGATATTAGTATTAATATAATATAATTATCAGGATGTAACTAGAGCGAGTTATAGTAATTTGGTGACTAAGAGAATAAATCTAAGGAGACAAATCTATAGAGTAAGCAAGAGAATATATAGCCGCCGCTAAGACGCTAACCCTATTAGGAGGTAATACTCGTAATTATAATAACTAGTATAACCTCAGGGTCGACTCGTAATATTACCCCCCCCTCTAGAAAAGGCTCGTCCCGAGCCGATTAGAACGTGCCCCGTCTATTAAACTTCTATAAAACCTATTACTTGACCATCCGTAGGTAACGCTTATAGAATTCCTCTACTATATCCTTAGCGTTATTAAACTTACTAGCGTCTACGTAGTACTATTTATCGTCGCGGTCGTAGCCCTTCCATTTCACCTTAAATTATAGGTATCGAGTACGGGGCTTACGCCGTGAAGATAGGATATCGTTAATAGTAAATTCGTTCTCGTCGTCGATAGTTACTAGATTTAATAGAGGGTATTTTTAGCTAGGTAAAGGATCGTTCGCTAAAGGTCGTAGCTTTAAAACGTGGAAACCTTTACTTTATTTCATGCTTAGGGGAAGCTCTAGCCGGTAGGACGTCCTAATCTTCTTAATGATTTTATAAGGGCCTAGTATTCGGTCCTTAAGGGACTTAAATAGACGGCTTGTCTTTATATCCTTTAATAAAACCTATACTATATCGCCGATATTATAGGATATATCCCGCCGATATTTATCTACTTAATCCTTTATTCGCTCCTAAGTAACTTTAAGGTTAGACCTACTGTAATCTAGTAGTTCTTATATATATTAGCTTATATCCTCGGCTTTAAACGCCTCTAGACGAGCCCTAGTTAACGAGTATATAAAAGTATCGGGGCTAAAAGATATACGGGGGTAGAATCCCTTATTTATATAGAAGGGTGTTATTAAGCTAGTAGAAGAGGTATTATTATTATCGCTGAATTTAATAATAGGTAACTACTTTACCTAGTCGTCCTGTATATATATAATATACTTCTAGAGCCCCTATTTAACGTCTTAATTAGCCCTTTTAATTTATCTATCTATTTCCGGGTAGTAAGCGGTGGAGATATTAGCTCTAATACGAAGTCGTTAATATAGTAATTACTATATATCGGAAATAAACCTAGGGTCTTAATCTAATATAATAGAGCTCGGAAGCTTATAAAGGTAGAAGATATTCTAGATTATAATCTAAATAAGCTCCTCTACTAATAGTTATCCGTCGCCCTAGTAGTAGGGAATATAGTAACGTTCCTTTATTAAACGGTTAATAACGGTATAGATAGTATTATAGCCTTCTAAGTCCGGCAAGCCTGTAATAAAGTTTATAGCGATATCTTACTAGCGTTAATCAGGGATAGGTAATGGCTATAAGAGACTATTAGCTTTATTACGAGGTACTTTACTTCGTTAACAGGGGTAATAATTACGAATATAACGGCGGACGTCGCTTGAGTATCCTAGCTAGTAGAAGTGTCTTTTAAGTATATCTAGGGTTCGGGCTAAGCCTGCGTAACCCGTAGATAGTTAATTATATACTTCTTAAATTACTTTAATATATTAATCTTCTAGAACCTAGAGGAGTCCCTTCTTAAATAGGGTCCCGTCTACTACTTAATAATCTTCTAAACCTATACCTTTATAACGCTTCTCGCCCTTAGAGATAGCTTAGATAAATTCTTAAAAGTTATTACTAGCTTTATTAGCGGTTAATACCCGATTAAATAATATTTCCTTAGCGTCGCTTAGGCGGATTTTAACACGGTTAAGAGTAAGGATTATCTAGTATTAATATTTATAACGTTCATCCTAATTATCTACGGGGCGGGAATTAGCCCTCCTAGTCAAGGTATCTACTTTAGTATTCTACTTACCTAATTAGAAGATAATCTAGAAGTTAAATTTAGTAAGTAGATCTAGATATCGAGCCTAATAGCGAGTTAACTACTTATTCTTTATAAAGGTCTTTAGGGCTTAATAATCTATAAAGATTTAAATAGGGAGATCCGTGTATTCTAACTTAGGGCGCTAGTATTTAAAGTATTAAATAATCGCTAGAAGTTCCTTATCGTAGATATAATAGTTATATTCGGCTAGGACTATATTCTTATTATAGAAGGCTACGGGATATAAAATACCTTTATCGTTATACTAGGATAGGATCCCGCCGGTTACCTAGTCTAATACGTCTATCTCTAGGATTAACTAGCGGTTTAAGTTAAAATAGTAAAGTACTAGGGCTAATATTATATAATCTTTAAGGGCTTAGAAGGTAGCTTAATAAGCCTCGCTCTAGATAAACGGCATATCCTTTTTTATTAAATAAACGAGAGGTTTAGCTAACTTTAAAAACTCTTAAATAAAACGTTAATAGAAATTCGCGAACCTTATAAAGGCCTGAGTTTTAGTAAGGTTTATAAGGACAGCCTATTTAATTATAACTTCGATCTTCTTAGGGTCTATATAAAGGCCTTCACCTAAGACTATAATACTAAGGAAAACCGTCTCTTTAACGTCGAATTTATACTTCTTAATATCTACCTGTAATCCGGCTTTATAAAGGCATTCTAATACTTGTCTAACGTGCTTTTAGTACGTAGAACGAGATTTACTATAGATAAGGATATTATCTAGGTAGGCCTAGTAGAATTTATTTAGAAACTCTTATAACACATCGTTAATATATTACTAGAAAGTACTAGGGCTATTTATTAATCTGAAAGGGAGGACTTAGTACTTATACTAGCTTAAAGCCGTAGTAAACGTCGTATAATCCTCGCTATTAGGGTCTATTCTAATTTTATTAAAGGCCGAGATAATGTCTAATTATATAAGGTACGAGTATCCCCTAATCTTACCGATAACTTCGTCGATTAAGGGTAGGGGGTACTAATTCCGTTTAGTTAAGGCGTTTAGCTTACGGTAGTTAATATAGAAATATAAGTCCCCGTTTACTTTCAGAGTAAACAGGACGGGGGACGAGTATAAAGCTTGACTAGGAGTAATAAAACCCTTAGACAAGTTTTTAGTTAGGTATTCCTTAACCTTAGTTAACTTAAATGGCGATATCTTATAAGCTCGACTTTATAAAGGAGATTAGTTTCTAATAATCTTAATCTTATAATTAGAAGGATAGTACGGGGGTAGCTTATTAGCTTCTAATCGGTTAAACACGTCTAGGAAGTCGTAGTATTCCTTTAATAACGTCTTCTTTACGTCCTCAAGATTAGTTATAAACGCTTCCACGGATAATAGGTCTAGTAACTCCACCTATAAGTTCCGGTAGAGAGCTAGCTTATTATCTATCTCTTCTATAAACGTAGTAAAAACGTAGGTACTATCTTACTTCGCTCTCTTAGCTAAAAGTCTAAAAGTATATACTCTAATACTATATATATTAAAAGGAGTATCCTCTTTTTCCGGCGTAGGATAATAAAGTAACTTTAGTAGAGCTTTTAGGATATATATTATACTAGGTTTAATAGGACTTAGAGTCGACTTTAGGGTAAACGGAATAGTATATACAGCTACTTCCGTTAGGCGTCTACTTACCTCTAACTTAGGCGTAGAAGCGAGCTTATCAGGCTAGATAATAGAATCATTTCTTATATCTAATAGGTAGCCAGCCTTTTTCATCTAGGGCTTCCCTAGGATAGCTAAGTAGGAACCTAAGTCGGTTATAAGTATTAGTAAAGTTGATTCGGTATAACTATCTAGCTAAAGGGTCGGGTAGATAGCGTATATTATAGGCTTCTTCCTAACTACCCCGTTAAATCCCTGAATCCGCTTAGGTTTAACTAATAGTAAAGGGTCGAGACTAAGCGCGTTATAAATAACCGGTATAAGGGCCTTATTAATAAAAGTATAACCTGTCGCTCCCGTATCTACTAGGAAATCGAGCTGGTATTTATCTTCCTAATAGCTAAGGGTACTAGGGACTAGGAATAGATAATTCGTGAAGATAGCTTCTTTATAAAAAGAGTCTATATTATATAGTAATAAGATCTTACCCCCTACCGTGACTTTAGAAGGGGTCTCTCGTTTTCTAACTCCGAGTCGCCTCTAGAAGTACTAGATTTATAGAGGATATAGCCTTCCTCCTCTTTAGATTTATATATAGCTTTAAAGGCGCTGACTTTCCCATCACGAGTAGGCTTTTAAGGACAGGTATAAGAGGTATAGCCCTTAGTACTATAGTTATAATAGGTAAGGCCTTTAGTTATACTAAGTATACCCTTAGGGGAATATTCCACGCGGCGGAAAGGAGTAGAGTACTTTATAAGGATAACGGGAACTAGGGAAGTTTTCTTAAACAGCGAACGTCTAGGACGATCGGTCTCCTTTTTATAGTCTCTCTCTTTACGAGAATAATGACGAGCGTTATTAATTTAAATAATATACGCTTTTATTTCCTTAAAAGACTAGAATTTAGAACCGAGATAATCTAGTAAGTCCTTAATATAATAATTAAATTTCTTAAGTAACTCCTTAAGTAGTCGAGAGGAGTCGAGACCTAGGGTAATAGTATAGAGTTGAGCCGTTATAATAAGGTCTACGGCACGCTAGTTACCTTACGTGAGGTCGTTATACTACTATTTAACCTTCCTCTTTTTATTAGGGTCGGAGAAGTGCGGTTCTAACTCCCTCAGGACCTCGAGAACTATAAAGAAGGGATGTCCTCCTAGAATATCACGCCTAGGCTTAAGGATTATAGCGGCTTTACCGCCCGTCCTATTATAAACGTAGGTGACCTTATATAATTTATCTTAGAAGTTCTTAGTAGCTAATTTATTACTAATATAAAGCTTCTAAGTTTCTTATATAAGCTCCTTACCGTCTATTAGTATAAGAGGTATTAAAATCTTTTCTAGTTTATTAAAGGTGTTTTAACTCGAGGAATATAATATTTCGCGTAGGTTCTATATTACTCGATCTCTTACTACTTTAGAGGCTTATAATTCTAAAATCTATTATTATAAAAGTTATTTAGTCGTTAAAGGGTTTAAAGGGGCCGCTATTAGGGAGGTAGGTAGACGAGGGCTATACTAGGTTTAATTAATTCGGGCTTATAGATTAATATTATCTTCTATAGTTTAGTAGAAGAGCTTATTTACCTAAAGACCTAAGTCTCGCTATTCCTTAAGCGTCTTAAGTATATTAAGTACGTTTATAAGGTCTTATTCCGCCTAGAATTATAATTAACCGATAGTCTTAATTTACTAGGCGTCCTTAGCGTCGGTATTACTACTAGGTAGGTTATTACCTAGGATAGATAGTTAAGAGTATCTCGTATTACGTCCTAACCGCTTAAGACGATCTTTTAAATCCGGGTATTCTACGTCTCCGGTCGATATAGTTTCTAGATTATTAAGAGGATAAGGGTTAATTTATTAATTAACTATTTTAATTAGTTAGATAGGTATAGAGCTTAAATAAGGTGAATTAACTACGTTTAATTAAGAAGTATATTTAATAAACGTTTATATATTAGGTAAGTAATAGCTCCGTATACTCCAGGTATTAACTCTATACTTAGGTAGTCCTTCTACTTTCTTATAAGGTAATAAGCCTACTTCCTTTAATAGCTTATATCGTCGTATACTCGTAGTCGACCGATATTATAGGTAGGGAACCGATACTAGTATTCTAATACTAAGGACTTAAGGACGCGTTAGTACTCCTATTTCCTTAATTAATTTCTTTAAGCTCGTTTAATACGTACGAGCGATATGGTGAAGAGATTTATTCTAATATTAGGATGTAACTAGAGCGAGTTATAGTAATTTAGTGACTAAGAGAATAAATCTAAGGAGATAAATCTATAGAGTAAGCAAGAGAATATATAGCCGCCGCCAAGACGCTAACCCTATTAGGAGGTAATACTCGTAACTATAACAACCAGTATAACTTTAGGGTCGACTCGTAATAATAATAGTATAAGTAGATAAAGTAGTACTAAGATATATAAGTTTAATAGGTTTTTTAAACTTATAAAATTAGTTATATCTTAATTATAAATAGACTAATTTACTTAATCTTAAAGATTTTAGATATAATAAACTTAAATACTTTATTTAACTTACTTAGATATATATTATAAGTATTAAAAATTAAGTAGTATAGTTAAAGTAGTTTATAATAAATTTATATTTTATACTCTACTATCTAGCTACTTAGAGTTAATAAAGGTAATCTAATACTTACTAAGTAGCTAATTTAAGAGGAAATTATAACTTAGAAAGGAAAATCTTACTTTCTTCCCCTTCTATTACTATATCTTAATCTCTAGATATTATATACTACCCTATTATATAACTCTTATACTATCTTATTTATACCTTCTATTAAGTCTATCTATTTATAATTATATATAATTTTTATTAGAGGATAATATAATACCTAGTACTATAAAGTACTTCTATATACTAAGTAGCTAATAGTACTAACTTAAAGAAGCTTAGCTATTAGCCTACTAGTAAGTAAAATATTAGCTTTTAACTCTTAAAAGATAGGCTTACTATAAAATATCTATATACTTTATAATATACTATAATAATATTTATTAATAATATTTATTACTAAAAATAATTAAATATATAGAAATATATTATTACTAAGAGGATATTATTATAAGTAATATAGTTATAACCCGATTTAATTGTATAGTTATAGAGGCGTAACATCATCTATTACGCGGGGTCGGGGTCGGGGTATTACAGCACGCTAATCATATTGAGCCTACACATGCTAATAGACGGTGAACCCTTCTACGGGATTTCTGAAGGATTTTCAGTTATTTGAGCAGGCCTCACCGCTTTGTTGGTGGGGGATCACCCGATAACCCACTCAGGTGAGCGCGCGCATCTAGAAGACTTGGCTTTGTGGATCTTCAGCCTTGAGTATGGGAGCCGTGCAGTGGCGTGATGCTGTCATCTAGCACTTCTACAAGCTGAACAAGGTGATTAGCATATCACGTTGCTGCTGGCCGGCTTGTTCCTGAACGGCTGCCCGGGACACAATTTCTGACTGCATGCACACCTACATTGACAGCGTGCGGGTCGTTCAGCCAGCTCTGCGATAAGCAATTTTCAACGTTAGCAATGCTGCTTTGCCAGCAGTGCAGCACGAAGGACCCTGGTTGCCTTGTCGATCACCGACGTAGGAGGTAGATGAGAACATGTACAATTCAAGTGTCTTGATAAGCAGCAGTAGCGTCGCAGTGTCTATATACGCTTTACTACACAGAGTCGGGAGATTAGTGGTAGTGGGCAGCTCAACCTTGCACTACTATATATCGTTTAGCCGTCTTCAACTCATGACGTGCGACGCTTCCACAGGTCTTGCGGAGGTAGAGGAACGTCGTCGAGAGCAAAACCGCCTTGCACAACGCAGATTTCGACGTAAGTACACACTGCTGAGTGGCCATGAACTAAACCGATGGATGACGACTGATCTTGAGCGATCTCGACATCTAGAGAAACACAGAAAACGAAAGTCCGTAGATCAACATCAACGCACTCGCAGTCTGGATTCCGATGCTCAAAGCCCGGAAGATGCCGTTCTGCCTGAAGCCCGAGATACATCTGGTCTGGACGATAAGAGGTCTTTGACAAGCCTGCACGATCCAATCGCTCCTGGAGTCGATACTCTTGTGGTCCCAGATAACATGGAATTCGGCAACATCGGTACGCTTTGGATGACAGGCCCAGGCTTCGATCCTGCGCCTAACTTCTCGCAAATCGAGTCATCCCAAGCGAAAAAGAATGAGGAACCTCTCGAGTGTTCCCCTTGCATTGACTCCGATGTTCTTTGGGAGAACCTCGGCGGAGATGGAACTGCGACTTACACTCCTAAGAGCAATCACGAAGGTCGCTTTCGGGCGAGTACGCTCCACACGGCAGTGCAGAAGGGCAACGGCAGGATCGTGCGTCTCCTGCTCGAACATGGGGCAGACTGCAATAGCAAGGACGCTGCTGGCTTCACACCTTTGCTCCATGCCACGATTGGAGGCTACGAAGAGGTGACGGATCTGCTGTTGTCGTACGGGGCCGGTTATCAACATGTTGATGATTGCCATCGATCAGCTCTGCATTGGGCTGTAATCCACGGCCGTGAGCGTCTGCTACAGAAGCTTCTGAAGCATTGTGCAGGGAATTGTGCTTTAGTAAACGGCTATACCATAGAGGGAAGGACGGCGTTACATATTGCTGTTGAGATGGGTTTCGAACCAGCCGTAGAATTACTATTAGAACATGGGGCGAAGATTGACTGATTGTCGATTGTGCCAGAAAGTGTGATCTACAAGCTATTGACAGGCCAATTAGACCTCAAGAATGATAGACACATAGCTGTGGATTTAACCAATATCTCAACTAGGTAAGTAGATTGGCTAAATCCTATTACTACTCTAGAAGGATTCTTCTTCTTTAAAAGGGAGGTTCTACAACTATTTTCAATTCTGAATTATAGTCCTCAACTTTGCTACTATAATCTAACATACCGAAAACAATCGGAGTGAAGCGCTTCGTCGCCACCATGACCGATAATAAGACCGATTACACTGTCACATCCCTTCTGAGTCAAAAATCGGAATCACAAAGAGTACTCAGGAATTATCTAGCCTTCATGAAGACTAGAGGGACTTTAGTACAGTGCATCCGCTCCGGTAATGGAGGGGAGTATGCCGGTTATAATACCATCGAATTGATGAAAGAATATGGACTAAAATGGGAGCCGACCGCCCCTTATGATCCTAGTTAAAATGGTGTGGCCGAACGTTGCTTTCGTACTCTATTCGAGCGGACTCACTCGATATTGGCCAATGCCAAATCAAATTCAACGATTTGGGGGGAGGCGATAAGCACTGTCACCTACCTTAAGAATGAAGTCCTACCAAAGGACTTGACAAAATAACACCCTACGAAGCCTGGCACAAGAAGAAACCGGGTCTTTCGAATTTACACACCTTCAGGTATGATGTCTATCATCATCTAGTAGAGGCGCGTCGAAAGCTCGATGGCAAGAGCATAAAGTATCGCTTTCTAGGCTATGAGGGAGCCAATCAATTCCGCCCATGGACCGGTGATCGAGTGATCGTATCCAGTGATGTAGTATGGAATGAGTTACTCTTCACCGAAGTAGGGGGCGAAGACCTTGCGGCACTGATTTTCGATGACACCAGTACTGAATCTATCGAAAAGTCGGAATTCAACGAAAGTTCCGATGGTCACCCTCATCAAACACCACCATCAAGCTTCATCATCGAAGATGCCGAGCCAACCGTTATCAATGCCGGTGCTCAAGAAGCTGAGTCTGTTGATTCTGATGTTAGTATTGATTCAGATAACTCAGAAACCTCACCCGACGAGGAAATTCCTAGCACTGGGCTTCGTCGAGCTGCTGCTGACAGTGTCGACTATAGAACACTACAAGATCCATGGAGCAAAAGCTCCAAGCGAGAATTTGCAATCCGAGCAAACAAAGGTCCAGATAGAATCCGAATGCCCAAGTTCTATTGAACAGGCCAAGCAAAGGACGGACTGGGACCTCTGGAAGGCTGCCGCTCAAAGCGAGATTGACGCTCTCCAAACGAATAATACTTATAGTCTACTAGCACCTTCACCTGGCCAGCGTGTATTACCAACCCGCTGGGTATTCAACGTCAAAAGAGGTGCATCGGGTGAAATCATCAAATATAAAGCTCGGTGCATGTGTGGTCAGATCCTCTATTGCCAAAACGCTACTTGCGCTGGCGGCTAAATATGACTACGAAATCGAGCAGATGGACGTCATTATTGCTTTTCTGGAAGCAAATATCTACAAAAAGAGGTGTGGGTGCAGCAACCCCATGGATTTGAACAAACGGGGTCAGCCAAGGAAATTCTAGCTTGTCGATTGACCAAGACACTCTATGGCCTGAAGCAAGCACCGAGGGAATGATATTCCACCCTCAAAACTTATCTAATATCTATAGGCTATCAGCGCATAGACAAAAATCATTCGGTGTTCACCCACGAAAATGGCACCATTATCGCCATCTATGTAGATGATTTACTAATTTTGGGACCGAATATATCGAACATCAAAGTCCTGAAGCGTCAACTTTCTGAGTGCTAGCAAACGAAAGACCTAGGCCCAATCGGCTGGTAGCTAGGCATGAATATTACTCGCAACCGATCCGAGCGAGTTCTATGGATTAATCAATCCACCTATATCAAGCGCGCCGTCGAACTAATGCGCATGAGCGACTGCCAGCCCGCCAAGAGTCCAATGGACTCTAGGAGTCAACTGAAGAAGGGGGTTCATCGGAACTCCGACTGAATAGAATATCAATCCACCCCTGAAGAACGAGCAGGATATCAATCCATAATCGGTACACTGCTTTGGATCGCCTGTCAGACCCGGCCAGATATTGCCTATGTAGTGAGCCGGTGCAGTAGATATGCTGCTATTCCTTAGCCTGACCATGATACCGCAATCAAGCGGATTGTGAGGTATTCGGCTGGAAGCAGTGATCTAGGACTGAAATACGGTCCTACCAAAGTTGAAGGAACAGAGGGAGCAGACGAAGGAGGTCTAGTGGGTTATACCGATTCGGCCTATGCTGATTGCTTACCAAGCTCCACGTCCGGCTATATCTATTTCTTGTGGAATGGACCAATCAGCTGGAGTTCCAAACGCCAGCCCAGCTTGTCAGTACATTTACTGCTGAGGCCGAAAACGTTGGCGAATGCCAGGCTTCCAAAGAAGTCAAATTCCTAGTCCAAGCACTGAAAGAGGTGGGCTACGAAGGTCAGGATACTAGGCCGGCCACCATTTTGGCCGATCATCAGACGGCGATCAAAATGGCCAGCAATCCGGTCAATCAGCCCCGGGCAAAGCATATTGACGTCGCTTATCATTTTGTATAAGACGAAGTGGAAAAGGGGGCAATCAAATTGAAATACATACCCACCGACCAGATGGTGGCCGATGGTCTTACCAAGCCACTGGAACTCACCAGATTCCTGGCCTCTAGGTCCATGATGGGGCTGAGTCCAGGTGGTTATGAAGAGGTGGATCAGGGTTAAATACCATAGACATTGAAGCTGTAGAGCTCAATTTCCAAAAGAGAGTGTTGGAATTTGGGGTGGTGCACCAAGGGTTCATCCCTATGTTGAAAATTTCCTTACTAGCCCATGTCGGCATGGCATCCGTCAGTAATGCCGAGGCTCACCCGGGGTTCCTGAACACTAAAGAATCGATGTGCTCACCATTCATATTAGGATCTTTCTGTCTACTCCCTTGAGGATCAACGTTAATAATGAAGGATACTACAATCTAGGTACGCTTATAAGCTATGTAACATGTATCTTTATCGTGAAATGCGATGTTGGAAGAGGTGATCCCGTAGTCAGAAATTTGATGGTTCTTGCCAAGAAATGACAGATGCCAGACTTGCCACGATGGGATAGGGCTGGCCCTACCGCTGCAGAGATTTTACTCTCCGAACACTCTTCCTTCGTAGAGCCACCATAGTCAATGCTCAGTCTATTGCTTTATCTAACATTGCCTAACATTATATAACACCTGTACCACCTGTGACTCCCCGTGCAAGCCGGCTCTTGGCTTGCCAGGACTTTCGATGTCGATCTCCGTACAGAGGTACTTTAGACACCAAAAGTTCTGACAGACGCTAATAGCGCCACACAATATGTAAGGTACATTGCTAAGTGCGACTTTTTGCCTGGTGGTAGAGCGGCAGAGAGCACAGCCTTAGTCCCAGGCTAAAACCGGGGATTTATTTAGTAAGACGGTCTCCAGATACGGGGGAGTTCATTGGTCAGCAGGGCGAAGCTGATCACTAGCTGTGGCTTCAGTTATCAGTACTAACAAATGTTACCCCAGCAGGTCGGTGATAAAGACCATTGTGCACTAGCGACTTGGCAGAGACCGCCCGCCAAAATTGTTCACGTTTCTCCACCTCTTCATTAGCTACTAGTATGTCGTCTCCTACTACTCACGTTCTTAAAAAAGTATGTCTCTGCAAGTCTAGGCTCTCCTTGGTGGTAACGGCTAAATGAAATCATTTCTAGAGATCTTTGGTGGGCTCTCTGCCAAGTCGCTAGAATAGTGTACACTGGTTTTTATCACCGACTTGCCCAGATACCGTAGTAGAGTCAACTGAGGATCGCTCGAAGCATCAATCCCGTCCAGCTGGAATCGTCAGCTGAAAGACTACTTTGATGGCACCGTGCGCCCCCAGGCAATTCTGAGGCGCCCGTGACGACCCGTGTAAGCCGGCTCTTGACAAGCCAGAACTTACGATGTCCACCTCCGTATGGAGTGTCAGCAACTTGATACAATCTGGCTCATCCTTCGTTTGTTATGTGCCGTGTTGCCAATCAACGAATCACCCAGGAAAGGCTGGAATACGGATTTCTTTGGGGGGCCTGGAAGTCAGCAATATGCCTCAACGACCTGATGCCTCTTCTGTAGGATTGGCATGGAAGGAGACCGCATACAAGGCTATAAAGTCTTGCTTGTCTCTCGCTGGCATCGTCGTAAAATTCTCACGTCTCCTTCAACATGGCATTTTGGCGCAGCTTCCTCTGGTCTCTGACTGTTTCACCCCTTTCACTATGTGCTGTCCTCCTAGAGTCTCAAGTCCGCAATGTGGAGCGAGGCTCTGCTTGCGTGAATGGTCCGGCCACGCGAGCTTGCTGGACGAATGGATACAGTATCGCTACCGACTCTGACCAAAAGTTTCCAACAACCGGCAAAACGGTGTCTTATACCCTGGAAGTTACCAACACGACTTGCAACCCTGACGGCAGTGGATCCAGGATCTGTATGCTTGTCAACGGTCAGTATCCTGGTCCGACGCTTCGGGCCTCATGGGGCGATACCCTGGACATCACGGTCAAGAATTCTCTGCAGAATAACGGAACCTCGATCCATTATGTACGTGACGATATATCTCATCAACATTGGGGATTGTGAAGCTTACTTGCGCTTTTAAAGCACGGCGTTCGCCAACATTACAGCCCCGGAAGTGATGGAGTGAATGGCATCACTCAATGTGCCATTGCTCCAGGTGACTCGGCAACATACAGTTTCCAAGCAACTCAATATGGGACCTCATGGTATCATTCGCACACATCTCTCCAATACGGCGACGGTGTCTTCGGGCCTATAGTGATCGACGGGCCGGCTTCAGCGAATTATGACATCGATCTAGGTCCCTACACATTCAACGAAATCTTTGGGACAACCACGGCTTGGCAGGCCGGCGCACTCGCGCATGCGAGCATCCAGCTGAGGGGAGGACCACCACGGGGGACAAGTCTACTCATTAACGGCACAAGCACGAACGCCGCCGGCGGGGGAACTTACAACAACGTCACCATCCAAAGCGGAAAGAAATATCGCCTACGTCTCATCAATACTTCAGTGAATACATATATCCGAGTATCCCTGGATAACCACCTCCTAACAGTGATTGCCGCCGACTTCGTCCCTATCAGCCCCTTTACGACGGACTACCTATTGATTGCCATTGGGCAGCGTTACGACGTGATCATTGACGCGAACCAGACTTCGGGGAATTATTGGTTCCGCGCAGACGTCCCTAAGCTGTGCTTTAGTGGTACCATCCGCAATGGCAGTGCCATTTGGACTTATGGAAGCCCAGCTAACCAGACGATTCCTACTTCTTCTCCGTGGCCCAACGAAACTTCACAATGTATCGAGCCTGTGGTGAGACCTTACTGGGACGAAGCCGTGTAAGCATACCCAACGAGGTTTTGCCCGTTGAACGTCTTGCTTACACTAGACTCTACTCCTACAGACCAAGAGCCTCCTTTTCCAATACCCTGGACGCCAATCTCACCAATGCAGTTGCCATGCCAAACGGAGACAGCATGGTGGTATGGGTTCTGAACAATCCCATCTGGACTGATTACGCCGACCCTACCCTCGGCTACGTGATGCGCGGCGATACCAACTATCCCAAACTTTTCAACACTATCGACGCCAGCAGTGAAGGATCATGGAACTACTGGTTGATCGTAAACGACCCGACCGCATTTCCCATCCCGCACCCAATCCATCTACACGGCCATGATTTCTTCGTGATCGGCAACGGCGCGGGACTATTCGATGAGGCGACAGCCAACCTCAACTGGCAGAATCCGACGAGACGCGACACTACCTCGCTTCCTGCCGCCGGCTGGCTGGCGATCGCATATCGATCCGATAATCCTGGGACGTGGCTGATGCACTGCCACATTGCATTTCATATTGCCGAGGGATTTGGCATGCAATTCATCGAAGCACCGGACAATACGACGTTGCCGGATGAAAACACTTTCAACCAGACTTGCAGCAATTGGAAGGCGTATCAAACGACGGAGCTTTACCAGTCCGAAGACTCGGGACTTTGATTTCCCGTCTAGACGGGTTGCGGGGCGCGGAGGAGATCAGATGTAAGCGTAAGCATAAGCGTAGAAAATACAAGGGGTAATACAGAGTATCACTAAGCCATAAGCATAGAAAATACAAAGAATAATACAGAGTATCACTAAGCCAAAAGGTCCGCGGGTGCGTGAACGAGTCTACGTAAAGTACAGTTATAACCCCATGTGGCAATCCACTCAGCAAGCATAGGCGTATCTGGGTAAGCGAAAGGCGTTGCACTAGACAAGGTGATGCAGTAGTTTTGGCCCCGTGTGAGAGTCTTACTTATTGTCTACTACACTCTAGACCAATTCGGTACCCGCTCGTTTGCCTAATTCCCTCTTCAAGTAAAACAGGTCCCGTGTGAAGTGGCAAACGTTAGGCTTGGCGAATTCGCGCGCGGCTTCCCAAAAGAAACTGATCGAGCTTCAGCGCTGTCCACACGGCGAAAAGCAAATTGGCAAGATGCTCCACACAGCGCTGAGTGAGCTGTTTGATCGGTCATGCGTACAGAACGAGATCTTCCGGGCCGTTCGGGATCCATGCAGTCCTTCGTTGAAACAATGGCCATGTATAGACACTTACAGTCGGCCGGACATTCACTCATTCTGGAGGACATTTTCCTGCCAGATCCTTTGTCCAGCCGCCCCGATACATCTACGTCCCTCACTATTACCACCGATCAAAATTACTTAACGACGGTCCATCGTGCATAGCGATGGGGAGAAAGGAGGTGAGTGGCCGAACTGATGGCATCTCCCACCTCCGTCAAATCATCGACCAAGCAGGCATCACACCCGAGATCGAGGCTTGGAAATTCGATGGTGCTGGCACAGAAGACGACCCGTACATCGTTCTGTGGATTGACGACGATGCTCGAAACCCCATGTTATACAGCCAGCGGAAGAAGTGGAGTATTACTGCGTTGGCCTCTCTCTCTACGCTCGCCGTCGCACTGTTATCCAGCGTGTATGCGGGAGGTCGAGATCCGATTGTGCGGGAGTTTGGCATCGGAGGCGAAGTCTTCACGCTCGGCGTATCGCTGTTCGTTCTGGGCTTCGCTCTTGGTCCTCTGCTGTGGGCACCGCTTTCAGAGCTCTTCGGCCGCCAGATCCTGTTCGCCATTACCTACGGAGCACTCACTGCCTTCAATGCGGGAGCGGCAGGAAGCAAGAACATTCAGACGTTGCTCATCCTGCGATTCTTGGCTGGAGCCATTGGATCGAGCCCACTGACCGGGGCCGTGGGTGTGATTGCAGACCTGTTTGCCGCAAGAGAGCGAGGTCCGGCCATGTCGTTGTTCGCCGCAGCGCCTTTTTTGGGTCCGGTGCTCGGCCCCGTTATCGGAGGCTTTATCGGCGAGACGGTCGGTTGGCGTTGGATCGAAGGAGTGATGGCGATATTCACGGGTGTCCTGTGGTTGGTTGGCATGCTAGTCATCCCAGAGACATATGCACCCGTTCTCCAACGTCGTCGTGCGCAGAAACTCAGCAAGATGACTGGCAAAGTCTACAAGAGCCGTGGTGATGTCGACCGTGGCCAACCGACCTTCCGCCAGGTGTTCCGGACTTCTCTTCTACGCCCGTGGGTGTTGCTCTTCCGTGAGCCCATCGTGTTGCTCTTGAGCGTCTACATGGCGATCATCTATGGAACACTCTACATGCTGCTCGACGCATTCCCAATCGTATATCAACAGGACCGCGGCTGGTCGCCAGGTCTTGGTGGACTGTCCTTTCTGGGCATAGCAATTGGTAGCTTCGCGGCCATCGCCTTCAGTCTGTGGGACAATAAACGCTATTGCAGAATCAGCGATAAATACCAAGGCTTTGCACCTCCAGAGGCACGCCTTCCGTGTGCGATGCTCGGTGGTATCTTGGTTCCCATTGGATTCTTTTGGTTTGCCTGTGAGTATCTTATCCCTCGACGTCGAGTCAAACTTTGAAACTGAACTGTGTGCCCAGGGACCAACTCTCCTGACATCCACTACCTGGTGTCAATCGCCGCAGGGATTCCAATGGGCGCCGGTATGATCATGATCTTCCTGGGAGTAGTGAGCTACCTGATTGACAGCTACACGCTCTTTGCCTCCTCCGTCCTCGCAGCAAACGGAGTCCTTCGTTCCCTCTTTGGCGCCGCCTTTCCGCTTTTTACAACCCAGATGTACGACTCATTGGGAATTCACTGGGCTTCGTCAGTCCCGGCTCTCTTGGCTTTGGCATGCGTTCCTTTCCCATTCCTGTTCTACAAGTACGGCGCAGCAATCCGTTCGAGATGCAAGTACGCCGCACAATCGCAGGAGTTCATGAAGAGGATTCAAGCCAAATCGCAGTCAGTTCAGTCAATAGTACAATCAAAGCATGAAACAGGCGCTCAGTAATACAAGGAAACGCGGTGTCCCTCTTGGCATGGCATTCTATGTGATAGAAAGCTGATCTTGTAAGAGTACGGTTCAAAGTGAATGTATAGAAGACTCGACGTCTGACTGGATAGATTAATTTCTGGTCACCATTCTGAACATTTTGTTCGTTGGCACAAGGAGAAGCTAGCAGGACTCAGTTAGTGACTTATCTGATGTTCTCACCTTTTTGCAATGCTCGCGGCACAATGGCTCTTTATGGTCTCGTCCTAATAGACATAAGTTGTTTCGATGTGCTTTGCTTGTAGAAAATGCAAATCTAGGGCCTGCATGCTGGCTATGATGTTGAAGGTATGTAGGAAAACTCTGCAGGGAGTAATAATATAGCCGGATGGGCTAATATAAGCGGGGGTTTCCATCCGTTTCCACCATATTCCATAGGTATATTCCAACTCTCCCCTTTGGAAACCTGAGCCTAGAAAGGAAATTTCGAAGCTATTCGAAGCTTCCATTTGGGAGTAGCTAGCTCCCCTTTTTATAGGCCGTCTAGCCTATCGTTTCTCAACTGTATTACGAGTATTACCTTATGTATTTTTTTTAATAACGTAATATAAATAGTAGCGTGCTATATCTAATACTATATATAGATAGCTAGAAATTAGATACTATAATTTAAGATTGCGCTTTTGATATAATATATACATCCTGAATTTAGTACTAGACTAATCTTAGGGCCATTTTACCTCAGACGTGCCAAGCCGGGCAAGCCGGTCGCTAAGCCCTTCGGGCTAGCTAGACTGACCGCGAGGAATCGAATTTGGAATCGAATTAATAAAGTTATGCAACGCTAAACCTATACAGGGTATAAGCTAGCCGTAAGTAGTTTGGTAATTCGAGTCAATACCAAAAATGACCCCCAAGTACCGAAAAAACGGTTAGTCTAGGGCTAGTAAGGCCGACTACGCAAGGTGTTACCGCCTAGCTACGTACCTTAGCGTCGCGAAGTGGTTTGCTAGGACTGTAACAGAACCGTCCAGTTACTATTATTAATAGTAGGTAATATTAAAAATTATTTATACCGCTAAAAATAAGTCTCGTTCTTAATATATCTAATTAAGTAATAGTATTAACTTTTTATAACGGTTCTCTTAACTAATAATACCTTAAAAACCTTAATCTTAGCGTTATAATAAAAAACGCCGCTACGTTAAGGGTATTTTAGGGGTGCCTATTACTAACTACCTATATGTTAACCCCTATAGCCTAGGGACCTAGCGTATTACCCCCGCGTGAAAAACGGCTGAATCGATTGATTCTAATACTAGATTCCAAGCAACGTCGATAAAATACTCAACCCCGTACTTCCGAGTAGGGCTCTTAGCAGCCTTAGTAGTATTACAAGCGTTTACTATTACGTGTAGTACTATCCTTAAAACGTAATAAAACTAGCGACGTACTATATTTACTATTATACGTAGACGGCTAGGAATTAGATACTATAATTAAAATTAGCGCTAATAATATCATACGTGAAATCTTGATTTACTATAGTAATTACCGTTCCCAACTTGCTACCGCCTACAGACCGTCCGAAGGATCCATTGCCCGCCGCTAAGGTAGTCAGCATCGTTAGCCCGAAGGAGCTTAGCGCCCGGCTTGGAAAAAGGCCGAGGTTCCGAGAGAGCCATATGTGCTTAGCTTCTACACCTATTCTACAAGGATATCATCAATCCACCTACTTCGTCTATAAACCTTGCTCTACCAAACTGGGCTATCAACGTTGATCCTGCTGCATACTTTTGCCTGTGAATAGTGAATGTGTTCTTAGAATACAACTTGCACTACCTCTGTCATGTACATCTACCGGCTCCAGCCACTTTAAAAGCTTGCCCATACAACCTCCGCGTATCAAGTAAGGAATCTATCTTTTGTTCGTGTTCAACGAAGCAATCTTTTCAGCTCCCCAATGGTGTCAACTTCGAGGAAGAAAGCATCGCGCATCTCGATCCCCAATCCATCACGCAATTTCTGGGACAGGACAAGCGACATAAGGGAGTCAAGACCAAGGTCTCCAAGCTCAACCTCATCCGTAAGCTGGCCAACGTCGACCGCGAGCTCCTCGGCGATCATGACAAGTGCGCGCGCAGTAATATCCTCTACGCCTGTACCCTCACGTGCACCGCTCGATGAACCTGGGGTCGTGCCTGGGGTCATGCCTGTGGTCAGGCTTAGGGTTGTCAAGCCTCGAGTCGAGGAGCCCTGATCGAGCTGAGGGACAATCACTGGTGAGGAAGTCAGACTGTCCGAGGGTTGCGTTGGGCGGGCTGGTGTAACAGCGGGCGCAAGAAGTGAGGCAGGCTTGCTTTGAGCGGGCATTCGTGCAGTCGTCTTCGCTGCAGCATCCGGAGGACTGAAGAAGCGATTGAGCATTACCCTCGGCCACTGCAGAAACAGGATGGCCTCTACGACCCCGACAATCTCAGAACCTTGGAGGATGTACACGTCGCCGACGAAGGAGTGGTTTTCCGCAGGCACCATCCTGACATAAGCCAAGTATCGACCGCCTGGAGTCAGTGGCTTTGCGAAACGCATCGATTTCCATGAGGGTGTGATGAAGAAGTTCTTCGTGTTCTCAAAGTGGGTACCGCCATTCAGAACGAAGCCGGACAGGGAGATACAACCATCGATGAAATGCGGTGGAACAGTCCAGGTACCGCTGGTATCGTGAGGGAAAACCACCTCAGCTACGGCCTCGTCTTCGTTGAGAATCACCGATTGCATGGTCCGATACATTTTTGAATAGTCCACCAGTTTCCCGAAGAGACTATAGGCGAGGTCGGTTGTCAGTTTGCTGGCTGATCCCGCGGCTGCCATGGCGTTCAGTGCTTCAATCCGAGATGTGATGAGTTTTGCAGAGCGAGACCAGTTTGAAAGCCAAGACGACGGATCTTCGTAGGATACCGTGGCGTGGCAATACCATAGCTCCTTTGCGGGATTGAACCATTTCACGTGGACCTCCATCTTGTTCAGGTCAGCCTCTGCAGCAATTTTAATGGGCTGAGGATCATGAGTGCTTTGCCGCTTGACCACTGGCTCGTGATACTCGAAATCTCGGACATTGATCCCACTGGAGGCCGAGCTCGGCAGTGCCTGGTCACGTATGCGTTTTGCCAAAGTGAATGCCATCTCGGCGTGGAGAAACTGTATGGGGTCAGCGCAATGCCTGATGTGTTAGGATGACCGTAATGATTTACCGACGAAGCAACGCCGTACCCGTTCATGGCATGGCCATCGACCACACCTTGTAGAGAGGGGTCCGTGATACTGGATTCGGCCATGATCTGAGCCGTGGTCCCGTCGTATCGCTCTGAAAGAAGTTGGTGAATACTAGATGTGGAGAAGCCCTTAACGGCAGCAGTGGGCCTGAGTTCGGCTTCGGCTCGTCCTTTCGTCAGGTTCCACTCCCCACGATACTGGATCCAGTAGCTCTTGTTATTCCATGCGTACGCTGGTGCATCAACTAGTCGAAGCGACTGCTCAAACGGACGATGATACGCATCCCAATCGAGATCCATTCCGGCATTGCACAACGCACAGAGGGCCTTGGCCATGGTTTTCCAATTGTCATCATCTCGGTGTAGACTCGAACATGCCAGACGAGTTGCAGGCAGCGTCCGGCTGATGAATCCACACAAAGTAGGATGATGACCTATCTCAAGCCAAATGGTTGAGTCAGAGACTACGCCAGTATCCCACGCAACATTGAGGGCACCAGCAAAATTCACTTTCTCTCGAGTCGCAGCAGCCAAGTATGAGATATCGACCTTATCTAGCGAGGACAGTACTTTGGCATGCCGAGGCGAAATGATGGGGACACTGGGCTTCTTGCAGACGACCGCCTGGGTCTGTTCGACGAACTCATCCAGGAGAGCGTCCATTTGGCGAGTATGATAGGCATGTGCGACTTGCAATTTGAAAGTTCTGTGGCCTGCTGTAGCCAGAGCCGCTGAGAGAGCATCCAAGTCTGCAATTGAGCCACCAACAACTGTTTCGTTGGGACTGTTGATACACGCGACCTCAACCGGAAGGCCATCTGCCGCTTCTACGATGTTTGCCACGGAAGTGCGCACGGATAACATGCCATGAGTGTAAGAGGTGCATTTCGAATCCAGCAACAGGGCACGGGTGCCGACCAGGAATATGGCAACGCTGTCAGAGAGAACACCTGCCACAGCGAGGGCAGCATACTCTCCCAAGCTGTGACCAATGACGGCGCTTGGCTTGACTCCGAATGAAGTCCAGAGACGTGCCAAGGCAATCTCCACGCACACTATGGCCACATGCATAGACGCCGTCGAGACATCTTCCGGCTCGCAGGTCCCTGCAACAATGGGCAAGAAGGAAGAGAAGTTCTGTCGACGTGCAAGACTGTCCAGCTGATCCAGCTGCTGTCGGAACAGAGAAGAGTCTCGATACAACTGTTTGCCGATGCCGACATAGAAGGTGCCTTGTCCGGTGAAAGCAAAGATCACAGGAGGCTGTTTCCCAGAGTGTGGCTTTTGGGCGAGAGAGGTCTCGATGTGAGGTCGGAGCATATCAACAGCTTCAGTCCGGGAGGTGGCAAGGATAGAGACCTGGTAGTTGTAGTGTGATCTCCTGGCCGTCAGGGTGTACGACAAATCTGTGATGGAGACGTTTTCGTTTGTTTGAATGTAATCCACAAGACGTTTGAGGTTTTCGTGGAGAGAAATGGCCGTCTTCGCTGAGACAGTAATGACCTGTCCTTGCCGCGGGTCCTCACCGATCCTTGGCCGTGGCTTCGCCTCTTCTACGATGATGGAAGTGTTCCCACCAGCAGCTCCAAAGTTGTTCACCATGGCTAGCCGCGGTTTCTTGCCTGGTCCCCAGGAAGTTGCCGTGTAAGGAATGACCACATTCCGGTTCGTCAAATCAGGCAGAGCCGGATTCAATCGTGTCTTGATCCCAATATGAGGGGGTATGATACCTTTCTGGAAGACTAACATGGTCTTGATGAAGGCCATGATGCCAGCAGCCGCCTCTCCGTGGCCCAGGTTGGACTTGACTGTTCCAATGTGGAGAGGGACATCGTGGGCCCGGCCACGGCCGTTCTCAGGGGCGAACACGCTTGTGACCGATTTCATCTCTGTCTTATCACCTGCCTGGGTTCCCGTGCCGTGCATCTCGACATAGCCAACCGCCAATGGGTCGATTCCGGCCCGTCTGACTACCTGCGTGTAAAGATGGGCCTGCGCCTCGTCGTGGGGATGTGTGATGGACACGGCTTCCGCCGAATGATCCGTGGCTGCGGACAACACAACAGCAAGAATGTTGTCGTTGTCAGCCTCAGCGTCTTCGAATCGTTTCAATACGACGCTGCCAACGCCTGAAATGATGGGTTAAAGGGTCAGCAGGTGTCTTGAACGAATATTGGGAGGCTAGGGTAGGATAAGACACATGGCTAGAGTCGGTCGGTCGGCCGGCATATTTCAAGCAAGAATGCTAGAAACGATCTTGTTAGAGACCGTTCTAACACAAAAGCCCGAAAAACGTCCGGGATGAGCGCACCCAGCCAAGTCTCTCATCCTACCTTTTACCAATTGGTCAGGCTTACCATCAGACCTGCAATAGCCATTGGCACCCTCATCCCACGTTTTACAATTTCCAGTAGGCGACAAGAAGTGGCCATTGCTCAACCCAGCGTAGACATCCGAGTTGGTGATAATATTCAGGCCCCCGGTGATAGCCATATCGACGTCTCCGCTCCACAGGGACGAACATGCAGTCTGAATTGCGGCCAAGCTAGATGAGCATGCCGTATCGACGCTGAAACTCGGGCCCCAGAACTTGAAGAAGTAGTTGATGCGACCAGGGGCAAAGGCTCTGCATCCCCCAGGGATGAAGTAAGTGCTGATTTCTTGCCCGGAGTTGACCTCGCGATAGTCGTCACTGGCTTGTCCGTAGAATGTGCCCACCCGCCGAGCATGTATGCCTCGACCACGCACATACCCTGCATGCTCGAGGGCCTCATAGGCGGTCACAAGGGCCAGTCGATGCATCGGGTCGGTTTGCTCAGCCTCACGTGGGCTCATCCCAAAAAAAGTTGCGTCGAATGCGCCAGGATTGTCCACGAAGCAGCCGTAGGGTGTCTTGGACGTGTTGTGCTTTTTTCCTGTTGGATCAACGTGGGACTCTGCATTGAATCTATCGGAAGGGACGCGAGTATGGGCATCTTTCGCTTGCGCCAACAGCTCCCAAAACTTTTCAGTGGTATCAGCTCCTCCAGGAAATCGGCATGCCATGCCCACGACGGCTAACTTAGACGACTGCGGGTCTCTGGGCCGGCTGATCCCTAGAGGAAGACTCACGACTGCGGACATCATATCCTGGCTCGACGGAATTGAGTTAGGAAGCTCGCTTCGCCAGTGCTCAAGCAGACTCTCAAGATAGTGTGACGGTTGAATGCTGATAAGCTCGATGGAGTCTTGCGAATGTTGCCTCAACCAATCGGTAACGCCTTTGACGGTTAGATCCCAATGGATTCTCTGCGTCAGCATCTCCTCCATGATGCCTTTGAGCAGCGTCGTGGCGTCGGTCAGCTCAAACGCGGTTCCCGTCACAGGAGAGAATAGTGGAAGGTGCATTTGGTGTCCTTCGTCGATCTTGGGGACGATTTGCTGAACGTGCTCCGTGCCGTAAGCTCTGGCCGTGTGCCAAAAGCCCTGAACTTTCCTCATTGGCACGTTCTTCGTATGCTTGAAGAACTCACACTCTGAGAAGAGAGCTTTAAGAGTTGACGGTGGACCACCGATGCTGACAGACTTTCCATCGACGTTGAAGACCGATGCCATACTCGTCATGGGATATGCCTCGTGTGCTTTTCAGCCCTGAAGCGATGTACACTGGAATATTGACTCACCTTGTCAATGTTGAAACGAGCTACTGCTTCGTGGGCGTCTTTCTCGTCAGCTCCGTGGGCACAGTATATCCAGGCGCCTTCGGCATTAATCTCGTCCGATGAGACCTCCAGTGACCGACAAACTTGGTCAACGACAAGTCCAAATCTAAATGCGACCCGAGTTATATGTTCAGCGATGCTTGGGATCATTGATATGCTGGGAGAGAGCCCGACAGCTGCCGCGGAGAGCAAGCCTGGACCTCTTCCGATGAGAGACGTATTCGACGCCCGAAAGTTGTACTCGAGTGGGTGAGCTTCATGGTATCTGTGAGACATCAGCACGCTTCTTCTTCATCACTTGTGAATCGAGATACATACGCAATGAAGCTACCCAACTGGAATACGACAACCAGCACTCGCTCCACAGCTCCGCCAAGGGACGTTTTCCGAAGCTGAACGACGTGGTCGGTCAAGTCTAAGACGCTCTCAAAGGAAGGTACCACATCTCTCTGAGCTCGGTTCAGTCGACTGCATTCTTCTTTCAAAGCTGAGGTAACCGAGTCGAGAAACGAAGCAAGGATTGCGTGGTCTTTCTCCTTGCTGAGCAGGTGCAACTTCCTGAAAAGATCCCGTTGGTCGCCCTCCGGGTCTCCCTGGGGAATTTCACCGGAGAAGTAGAGAACCTTTGCCGGGGACATGTTCAACGAGAGTTTGTTTCCTGCAGACATCTTTGGAAACACACAGTCCAGAGATTCGTGAAGACTTAATCATTACTCCAATGTTTACGTGGGACTATATCAAGTGAAGACATATATCACTTGCGCAAGGATTCTTCAGCCGCCTTACATATAAGTCTCTTATCGGCCACTTGATTAACAGCATCATATTGATAGATGGGATGAGCCGGATTGTCATCAACGTGCAGCAGTAAGCGTGCTATTATGCGTAAGAAAGGCCTCGCAAATCCGTGTTTCCCGTCTGTCACTGCTGTCAGAGCCGAACCCGAAAACATGTCGAATGCTAATTTCACATTATTGGTCACATTTGTGACGCAGGATTCACCGCCAGTCTTATCTCTGTCACCGCCAGTCTTATTCCTCTCAAGACGACATGCTTACTGTTTAGAACGTGCAATCTGCAAGCCTTTAGGAGGCCATTTAGACCTCAGGGGTAATAGACGCACAAGCCGTGATATCTCGGCTAAGCGAGTAAATCGGCTGAACTGTACGATAAACACTTCTTCAATCAATCAATCGATTTCAAATACTAAATCAACCTCCATAGTAGCCGAGTAAGTAAGCTTACTGTCGGATACTTACGGCCAGCCCCCAATTTTCTTATGCTTAGCTTACGGTTTATTAGACCCGCAGGATTCATTACATGATGTGACATCCATTTGGAACGCCCACTATGCCAGGAAAACGCCAGAAGCCCCTATATAGGAAAGTAGTTGGGAAGACAGTGAAGCAGAAGTGCAATCCATTTCAAGCTCTTAACAATCCTGTTCGAATTTTGTGCTGTTCCATTCTACGAAAACATCCCTGCACCATCTCTTAAGCTATCATGTCGAGTTCTCTTGAAGATGTGAGGCAGCTTTTGGCGTCCAAGGACGGAATTTCGAAGAAGCTCCTGCTGCGTGATCTGCACGAGATCATCGTCGGTGCAGAGACGCCCGAAGAAACTGCCACACGCATGTAAGTAAAATCTCCTTTTGGAGAACTCTATTCAGACCGTCTCGCTCACATCTTTGTAGCTCGCTTTATGTCAGAACAATCAATGGACCTCGATCTCCTCGCCATGACTAACCACTTCCGTAGCCACTGCAAACCTCAGTGGCTCGAATCGGCCATGATCTGAAGATTTTCCAAACTCTCGCCGACTCGGGCCCGAAGACTCTCGAGGAACTCCAGCAGGAAACGAAGGCTCATCCCATCACTCTTGGTGCGTTCTAATCTGCCAAACCCTTCGAGGCTTGATGAATTTCCATCGTGGCCACGGAAAATCGATGCCTAATCGGCAATGGTGCTATGTTGCAGTGGTGAAAACGGCCCATGATCAAGTTCATCAAGCCTCGCACGCTTCCTGGTAACCTATGCTTATCCTCGCGCCAGGACGCCTGCTTCGATACATGGCCTCTGTCGGCATGATTCGCGAGCCAAGTGCCAACCGGTTCGAAGCCAACAAGAAATGCCAGAACCTTGCAAACCCAGCGGCAGTCACAATAGTGACGCATTTGTAAGTGACGCCCCAAAGCCGCTGATGTAAAGAATATGATGATGATGATTCGTTGTGTGCGTGTAGCTTTGAGAATTGCTGTCCTCTATTCCAGGAAATGCCCGCTTTCTTACGCAGGAGCGAATACCAGGACGTCACGGATGGGAAGGCCACTGTCTTCCAGCCTGCGTACAAGACCGACTTGGACACGTACACGTGGTTCTCCAAGAATCCCGAGCACAGGGGAGCTCTGATCAAGTACATGGCGATGGAGCAAACGGTCCGAGGCCGCTGGTTGGACGAGTATCCGTTCGAGCGTGAAACACTGGGCTGGGATGCCAACCAGCCTGTTTTCGTGGACGTCGGTGGCAACGTTGGACACTATTGCACGTTGTTCAAAACCCGCTTTCCTGCCGTTCCTGGCCGTGTCATCTTGCAAGATCTGCCCTCGACCCTTGCTCATGCGGTGCAGACTCCGGGCGTTGAAGCGCTTGGACACGACTTCTTCGAGCCTCAACCTATCAAAGGTTAGTGAACCATTCGAGCGGGTGAATCTACCAGATATCCATGCATGCTGATGGTTCCGTCCAGGCGCCAAGTATTATCACCTTGGTTGGATCCTCCATAATTGGAGCGATGAGAAGGCGAAGGAGATCCTCTATAAGATCAAGTCCGCAATGACTGCTCAGTCCACACTTCTGATCAATGACCTGGTACTGCCCGAAGCCGGAGTACCCGCCTTTTCAGCTTCACTCGACCTCGTGATGTTAGGTGCCTGCGGCAGTCGAGAGCGTCGGATGAAGGAGTGGCAGGAGCTACTGGACGACGTCGGTTTGGTTATCAAGGACTGCATCATTTACAACCGCGAGCTCTGCCACGGTATCATCTGTGCTACGTTGACGTGAGGGTTGCTTGAGAAACTGAATTACCATCTGCGGCTGTACATCGACTTAGACAATCAGATTTCTCTGCCACTGCCCACCTTTCATCCATGCCGATGGCTGATGGGTTCTGAACGTGGTCATTCTCTACCTTCCCCAATGCAGCGACACTGGATTAGCAGTCTTCTTTCATCTTAAATGCATCTTTTTTGTTGCTGCCACTGCACTGTTGAGAGACCGACTGGAACAGGCTGGACACCGAACGGACTAGATGAGCCCTCCTCGCAATCTCAGGAGGATAACTGTTGGACAGTGTGTCTTTTATGATGCGGCAATGCCCAATTCAAGCCACCCTAGTGCACCCGATCGGGGGCTACCATTTCTCAAGGTAAAGAATACTCTGCTTCTGATCACGCAATCATTTCCTAGCAAAAATGCCATCATCTTCATAGAAACCATACCGATTGACTTTTTGAGGCCGGAGTATACTCGAGCCCATACCAGTCTTGTGAAGATCTGGTCGTCTGGCACTCGTTAGCCATCTCAAGAAGCAAAAGGATGACTTTGCGTAGCCCCCGTAAAGATTTGATCCAGAGGATCGATGATATTGATGGCTGTCGGCTGAAGGGGGTACTGCTCAGCCTACATTCACGCTGTTGGGATAACGGAAAGTCGCCTCGAGGCTCAAGGCTCAAGGACTCGACTTTGTGAACACTGAGGCGTTCTCGACAGTATCCCGACCATATGCTAGCTCGAGCAAGCCAAGATACCTTATCGCAGGTGAAGACAGCGCGTTAGGGCTCACTGATTTCGGAGGACAAGGAAGTGTCCATCATCAGATTCGTTAAGCCTTGTCGGCAATTTCCTTGCAACGGCTTCCCGACCCCTGACGGCATATCTGCAGTCATTAAATAGCTCATCAACGTAGCCTCAATCATCAATCATCAAGATCACATTTGCCACTGTCAGCGCTAAGCTCAGAACGAAGCATAAGGGCTCGGCTACTTGAATGTCACCGACCCTGTGTCCTCTTGCAGGAGCTGATCCTTACGGCGGCTACTTACCTGCGTAATAAGGTCCACATCTCTTTTGGGGAAGATTCGCAATAATGGCTTACTTATTATGCTTATTCTTATGACGATGACAAGCGCAGAGGATGATGTAGATGGTAATCGGAGTTTGTATCTTATCCGGATTTCTGGCTCTACAAGGATCTACACATCTTGGCTGAAAGTAATACATGTTGTTAGCATCCATCCTGAATCCCAAAATCCAGCAGGAAGAACACACTCCGCGCAACATGGCTGAAAACCACTCCCCTCACGTGCTCATCATTGGAGCGGGCATGAGCGGCCTGACCCTCGCCCACCAGCTCAAGCAAAACAACATCACCTTCGAGATCTTCGAGCGTGACCCGGATGGTAACGCCCGCGCTCAAGGATGGGCCCTCTCATTGTTCGGCCAGGCACTCTCAGACCTGGAAGCCACGATGCCCGCGGAGTTGGGCCCGATCGACCAGACAAGCCATCTTCTACCGCTAGACCTCCCGGCACAGTTCGTGTTTTATGACGTCACGAGGCCCGGCATGCGAGTCGGCGTCAAGAGCGATGAGACCGGCAAAATCATTCGTGCTCATCGACAAAGGCTGAGGGACTGGCTGCTTCAGGGACTTGATGTGCAATTCGGGAAGCGCCTGGTGGAGGTGAATGAGAGCGCGGAGAAGGTGACCGTGCACTTTGAGGATGGCACCTCGGCGACCGGCGACATCTTGGTGGGTGCGGAAGGTACGCGGAGTGTGGTGCGGAAACATATCCTGAAAGGCCAAGATGTGATGAAGCCTCTGGCGCTAGGCTCCATCGTCGGCGAGGTCGCGCTCAGCGGAGATGACTTTGCCAGCCAGCTTAAGCTTGCTCACTCGGGCTACATCGTCATGAACTCGACCTTGGGCAGCGATGACCAGAGTGCCATCTTCGGCGCCTTGAACAAGGTCAGCGATGATGGGAAGACCGGCTATTATTATTACATCCTGCTTTGGGTCGACAAGCAAGCTCCCTTGACCGACGACAAGAATCCCAGCTGGACCGTCGGAGCCACATCGGAGCAGCTCGCTGCCTTTGCACACGAGAAGACAAAGTCGTACCCAGATCACCTCCGGGGGCTTGTCGACAAGGTCCCCGTGAAGGGATACAAAAGCCCTGGATTTCAACTCCAAGGGGTGCAGTTGGAAGCTCACCAGCTGCCGGCTGGTAGGGTCTTAGTCGTTGGCGATGCGGCGCATTCCATGACACCTTGTAAGTCTCGTCTCCAACGTCCCCTGTACGCAAGATCTGAGCTGATCATCGTGAAGTCCGTGGTGAGGCGGGCGTCTGCGCCTTCACCGACGCCGTGAGGCTTGGGAAAACCCTCGTCCAGGTTCGGGATTCGCAGGCCACAGGGACGGAGTTCAAAGCTCTCATGGCCGAGTTTCGGGATGATATGCTTGCGCGCGGGAAGTGGGCCATTGAAGTGTCGAATCCGGTCTTGGAAGATTACGGGAAATACGCTGCCGATTACAAGTTTGGCACATTCGGAAAGGAGGCCGTGCCGATAGAAGCCATCCCAATGGCAGAGACTGTTGTAGTACAGTAGTCTAGTCAGCTTTAGACTTGCGCAGAGTCCCCCAGGGGTGTTGGAAATTCACTTGGTGCCACTGATCTCAGTGGAGCGGTGTGCGACGACTATTTAACGACTCTAATAATATTACGCGATAAGAGCACCCATAAGCCCCCGTAATCACACGTTACGTAGTAGCTACTAGTAAGTAATATAATCTATGTTGGAATTTAGTCTAGTTAGTAATTATAAACACTGTCTTAGTAGTAGATATTAGAAGAGGTTTTCCTTTCTATATCTTTCTTATATATTTATAATATTATCTATTAGTTATTAATACTATTAGTATATATACCTAATTATATATATATAACTTATACTTATTATAATATTTAATAGGTTATAAGCCTAGATTTAGTATAACTTTAAGAGTTATATAATCTATATAGTAAGCTTTTTAATAAGTCTTAAGATAGTCTTAAAAGTATTATTCCTTAACCTATTTATTACTACTACTATAATTAGGTATATATACTAGTTTTATTAATAACTAATAGATAATATAATAGCTATATAGAAAAGGAGGTATAGGAAGAATATCTCTTCTATTACCTACTATGAAGACCGTGATTGATAATTACCGAGGTTTACCCGGAATAAATTCCAACATATACGTGGCTATACGTAGATATATGTACCTAAACAACAAGACAGTAACAACACAATGCTCCCGAAAGCTCTAATCCAAAACCACAAACCCATCTCCCTCCAACCTCACAGCAAAAGAACCCCCACCTCACCTCCACCCCGCCAAAATCTCACTCGCAATCTTCTCCGCCAACGCATAAACGGTCGCTTGCGGATGTCCCGGCGGCAAAAACGGAAAACTACTCGCATCCACCACCCTCAATCTGCGCGTCCCGTACACCCGCATCGCGCCGTCAACAACAGCCATGGCATCCCCCTTCCTCCCCATCTTACACGTAGCCGCCGCGTGCCATATTGGCGCCACGGCCTTCCTCACAAACGCCAAAATCTCCGCATCGCTCTGCACGTCCGGGCCTGGGAAATATTCCTCTCCGATCGTGATAGCGGCAAGCTTGGACCATATTTCGCGCTGGCGTTTGAAGGCCGCGACGGCGAGGTTTTCGTCTGCGGGGTTGGTGAGCCAGTTTGGGTTTATGAGGGGCGGGTCGGTCATGTTGGGGCTGGAAATAGAGACGGTGCCCCGGCTCAGGGTCGTTATGAGGGCTGTGGCTATGGTGGCGTAGTTGTGACCGTCGACGGGGTCGAGGGTTAGGAAGTTGCCGGCGTGGCCGACGACGGTGGCTATGGGGAGGAATTCGAGTTCGGGCCAGTCGGGGGGGAAGGCTGCGAGGGCTTTTTGGGTGGACGGGGAGAGCCAGGCTGTGCGGTTGGGGGAGGGGACGTTTTCCCAGCCGAGGACGGGGACGGCGGGGTTGGTGAGGGGACTGGTTGCTGAGGAGAGGTATGCGGCGATGGCAGCGGCGTTGAGGGTGGCGTTATTGAGGGCGGCGGAGGCGGTGGGGATGTTGACGCGGAAGGAGGTGCCGAAGAAGGGTTGGTCCTGGAGGTTTTGGCCGACGCCGGGGAGGTGGTGTAGGACGGTGATGTTGAGGTTTTGGAGTGTCTGGCGGGGGCCGATGCCGGAGACCATCAGGAGTTGGGGCGATTGGAAGGCTCCGGCGGATAGGATTACTTCCTTTTTGGCAGTGAGCGTGTAACTGGCGCCTGTTTCTTGGGAGGTGCTCTCCGAGGAAACTACGACTCCATGGGCGATGTTTTTGTGGCCGTGGAAGATGATCTTTTGGGCCAGAGTGTTGTTGTAAACTTTTAGGTTGTTCGGGCTTTGCGCCGATTCCAGGAAGCTTGACTGCGAGGAAGACCTGTGGCCGTTGACAGGGTTCTCGGTGAACGCTATGTATGCAGACCCGATCAGCTGGCCTAATTGGAAGCCTTTGATTGCGGCCTGTCCAGCAGCTTGGAATGCTCCTTGTGCCCAAGTGCCGAACGGGTCCTCGTACTTGCCAAAGCTTACTTGTAAGGGCCCTCCTGAAGATTCAAAAGCACCGCTTGCTTGATCGTTCGAGCTGTTCTTGTATTCGATACTTGGCGGCGTATATTGCACACTCTTCTTGTAGAAGGGCAGTAGATTCGCGAGAGTGTAGCTTGAGTCACCAACCTCGTCCGCCCACATCTGCATCGATCCAGTTGTCGGCCTGCACCGGTTAGTACGCTGTGGAACAACTCCGTCATATCGACTTGCCTATGATAGGCAAGAAAATTGCGGGCTGAAGAGCCCCCTAATGTCTTGCCGCGGGCATAATGCAGTCTTCGGTTATCTGCACCCTGAAGAATATCAACAGGAAGTTGACTCTAGAAATGGCAAATACGTACAGCTTGAGGCTCCGTGACAAAGCCCCAATCGACCAAAGGTTGCGTATCATTCGCGTCGGTTCCAACGTAGAAAATATCGTATGCAGGCGTGGTACTGATGTTGCCATTATCGGCCTCGTAGAATCCTCCAGCTTCAACCACAGCAACACTGATTGATGGATTCTCCGCGAGTCGAGTTGCAAGAACCAAACCAGCAGTGCCTCCACCTACGATGACATAGTCGAACGAAGAGTCAACTCCCGCCACACCGAAGGAGTACCCGGCCGTCGAGGTCTCGTTAGTGTTCAATTGTCTGCTGCCATGCAGCGAAGCTGCGAAGACGGCCAAAGCCCATGCCAAGCACAATAGCAACTTTGAAAGCATTATTGTCCTGTAGGATGCCTGAACGATGCGTGGTACTCACTGTACTTCAGATAGCTTAAGTACTTCGAGCTGACTTTATACAATCTTACTCGGAATATTGATACGACTCGGGTATTCTTCTGCGCCAGAGCAGTTCGTGCTCACTGCAAGAAGGATTCCGTAGGATCTGGGACATATATATAGAAGCGCTTATGCACCACCTGCATGAGTACGTAGAATCGTCGTTTAGTCGCGTTGCAAAGCCGCAAGAAGGGTGCTTCATAGAGCAAAGACCGCGAGAAGCGCTGGGGCTGCAGATAGACTCAAGCGATAGTTCGTCCATTCGGCCTATTAAAGTCCTTAGCTTCTCATTCTGTATAGATTATCACATGAATATTACTTACTACCTTACCTTATGAATAATGACAACAGGATCCGAGCCATGAAGGATTCAAGCCATGAGACGGGAGACATATTTGATTCTATATTTGACTTTGCGGGAAACCACGCTGCTGGTAGCGCGGTAAATTTCTACCACCTTCCACATAGAATTAATGCTTCCCCCAATCCTGGATCTCGATCTATGTGGATTGCTCTTCTTCCGATCCTCTTCTTCCGATATTAGATCTGACAAGCTGTCTCGTATCAGCTTGTGGATATCTAGAAGTTGCGAACCAGGCGAATATCACGAAAGACCAACCATAACCCAGAGCAGGCAGTCAACGGCGGGGCTGCCACAGCTCCTCGATGACTTTCAAACGATATCCAAAGAGGTGCAGATGGTGATCGACGGTTGTCATAGCCACCAGTCCATTTCATCCGAAAGGTAGCCCAACCAGGACTCAGGCTTCGAGTCTGGTATAGCTTGAATCTTCGATTCTGATCGAAAGGGCTGCAGATAATAAAAGAGACCCAGCACTATGACCACTTGACCCCTGACATGATTCAAGGCGGTCCGGATTTGCGCGAATACTCCTCCAAAGAGGCAGACTTTAAAGGTCTTGGACGCTTCTTATAAGTCGAACGCAGACTCACCGTGCCAGAGGTCCACTTTGTTGAACCCACGAGTCGCTCAGTAAGCAACGGCGTCTTGATCGGACTCACCCTTCAGGTACAAGATATTCTTGCAACGTCTCCTTCGCCACAAGGAAAGGCGCTGGTAATGGTGGTACAGATCGTGGTCACAATACTCATTACGACGACCTCAAATATGGCGGTGCGATCGAACGTAAGAAGAATTTTGCAATATTTCGTTCGTTGTTCTCCTAGTATTGGTTGATGCTGTTCTACAGCGACCGCAAGAGGACGAAAGTTTTGTTGAGGTGAGCGATTTCTCGATACGATCGATCATTGCGGATACCATACAGACAGACTTCTGCAAGAGGATGGCCTTTCAAGGAGCGACCGATCTACTCGGTATCAGCCTTTGCTTAAGCATTCCATCGATCGGCCAAAGGAGCGACATAGGCCCTCCAATAATAGAATTCAAGAGACAGATCACCAATCATCGCACCCACATCACGGGGGGATCAAGCAATCTTCGCCTGTGCCGAGCCGGTGTGTTGACAGAAACACCGAGCACCCAACTACGCACTCAAGGACAACACAAACCCCAACGCCACCATACAGACATCAAAAAAATCAAGAAAATCTCAGACAGCTCCCATCTCGAACCCAGAACCCCCACCCAACACAATCAATTCCCCAAAAATACCAACACCCAAGTCCAAAAATTAAAATCCAAATTCCAAATCCCACCCCCAGATTCGAACATCCATCCCAACTCCAGCACCCAAAAATATCAAAAGAACAGACAGCTCAGCCCCAACTCCCAAGATGGGAGAAGAAGGTGAACAGCTGTAGAAACCCCGGTGGTTTACTTGCGACTCGAAGCTTCGTCGGTAACCGTTCGTAGCTTGTTAGCGTTGTGTTGTTGTCGTTCGGGTATATTTATATCTTCCGGTTCGGTTCGGAGAAATCAGACCGAGACAATTTGAGACAAAGCAGAGATTCTTTAGATAAGGAAATTTCCCGTTGCGCCAACTGTGCTTTTTGACTTACTGGGGATATGCCGCTTATTTTGGGATATATTCTCCCTGGGGGTATGGGTGCCTGGTTTGATGGGTTTGGGGCTGGATGTTACTGATGGCTTCTGTCTTTCTGCTACGATATACAGTTGTATGTATCACTGGGCACATGTGAGGGAGAGAAGGATATGGATATGAATATGTGATAGATTGCATTGGTCATGTTGTGTTATGTATGCCGCCGATCCAAAATCCTCCAGAGCGCCCTCGCTCGGGCAATCTTCCTTGCGAAAAACGCTCAGTACCTTCAAAACGCTTTCGCACAATCAAATTCAGCCACGGTTCAACGCCTGTTTGTCGAATCAAAGCTCTCCGCCCTTCTTCTACCGTCTTCCACCAAGGAACCCCTGAGTCTCCTCATCTGCACCCCTCCCACTCCCATCCTCACCAAACAACCACTCCGCCTCCCTACAATATTTCACAGCTCCATCGCCCCGTCCTCTCTCGCTACCCCAACACACGACAACTGCATCGACCACACCAGCAACGATACCATCCATAGCACCCAAGATACCCCATCCGATCGCCGCAGCAATGAGGCCTACCACATACGCGTACAAGCTTCCTTTGATGGAGCCGCCAGTCGCGCCTTCGGCGGTCTTCAAAGTGAGCGAGCGCGCTGTGTTGACCCAGCCGCCGAAACCGAGGGCTAGAGAGGTGATGAAGCGGGTGGCTCTGAGAAGGAGCAGGGAGAGTGTGTAAGAGTGGAGGGGTGTTTGAGAAGGCATATTGCGGGTTCGGAAAGGTGTGGAATCCGGATCTTTGGGTGTGATGAAGGATAGGCGAGCCAAGGCCCGCGAGGAGGTCGTGAGGGGCTGAGAGTGGATAGCGCTGTAGGTAAGGGTCAGAGGGTTGGTGAGGGTAGCGACCGAAGAGGGGATGACGGTGTAGGAGCAGATTCCAGCGAGAGCAAGGACACGCCGAGGAAGTATAAGGAACGGTAGCCGGATGAGAAGTGCGAGCAGGGTGGAGAGGCATATCGTGCCGAAGAGAGTTGTAGTTGCGTGAGAGAAGGCGGCGTTGATGACTTGGCGGGAGGTTGGGGTCGGTACGGTCAGGCGGTGGAAGTACCATTGGGAGACAGTGGCAGCAGTGGTAGCACGTTGAATGCCAGAGAGGACACCAAGACTCCAGAGGTAGACTAGCACGAAGAACATGCCTAGCCACCAAGTGCTTGCATCGATGACATAAAGCGTTTTGGCGCCGGAGAGATGGCCGCCAAGGAAGACGCGGGTGAACATTGCCATCCAGGTCCAAGTCCACGCGATGACGCCGACTAGGCTTGCAAAGCCTACGACTAGGAGTCCTGGATTTGCGGCTAGGATCCTGCAGGAGAATTCGAGAATCGAGATGGCTTTGCTGAATGAATGACGGCCTCGATAGACGGTGATACCCCATAGGATAGCTAGTAGTCCGGGTATGAACGAAAACCAGCGCATTGCTTTGTCTTGGATGCTTGCGCCGTGGTACATCCCTTGGTAGCTTGAGATGAGCGGGTACAGAAAGAAGGAGAAAAGGATCACTGGCACTGCGACGAGTATCATATAGACCAAAGGCCGGACATAGGAACGTAGCACTGCAAGCCAAAGTAGTGAAACGATGACTGCGACTAATGTGTCGACTGCCAATAGGTAGTATGATGCATGCAGGGTAGTGTAGACAGTGTCGCCTAGTGGATGCTTGAGAGATGGTGCTGCTGTATGCAGGCATACAAGTAGAAAGCTTGCGAAGAGCGCGGCCAGTGAGATGAGGTATAGTGAACCCCAGAAGGCATCATGTCGAGGAGGTTCTGCAATAGGATCCGCGAATGTTGGCGGAGCTGATGAAATGTCTGAATCTGGAGGATGCGGTCTGTCATATGCGTCCTCTGCAGTTGTCTCCTGTGGCAATAAAGGCGATGTTCCGTCGAATCTAGTAGCATTTGGTAATTTACGGAATTGCTGTATCGACGGAGGGTCATCGTCTGGTGGTATCTCCACAGCCAGGTCATCTGGAGGTTCGTCCCCATTCGCACTGCCTTGCGTGGTGCTTTCAAGCCCCACATCTTCCATTCTCCCTTTACTTCCGCTGCTTGCTTCACTGTCGACTCTGGCCAGAGGCGCCGTATCAACTGCGTCGGCCTTGGTAGTGCCACCTCCTCTACCTCGCCCGCGTGCTTTGTCGCCCATCCATGAGCTCTTGATGCCTCTACCCCTGCCGTAACCCCGCTCATCTACGTTTCTACCATCCCCGTTATCTTCCAGCGATCCTTTGCTGCCTTCATCTTCTGCTTCCGATGATTCCTCCAGTCGGCTTCCACCAAATTGCCTTCTCGACCGCTGCAGCGCGTAGAAGTCGGCTACTTCTCTCTCATGCTCCTCTTCGTCGTCCTCTTCCCTGAACTGATCCGTAGCACTGTAGAACAGCGGCGCATTTGGAGCTGGTCGTGAAGCGAAAGGAAATTGGGAGAATTGTGAAGCGCTGGCCTGATAAGGGTTGCCTAAAGTAGGACGCTGGAGGTATGACCTTGAAGACTGGAATCGTGAAGAGTCCTGCCTCCTTTGCCTTTGCAAAGGATTCCTAGGCGGTTCTTCGGGTTGACCAAATCCGACTCTCGACTGTGACTGAGCGAGGAACCTGCTCGCATCTGATAAACGCATCAGCATGTAAACCTTGTACCGATGTTGTATGGGTATAGATTCCAGCTCCAGAAAAGCTCAACATACATTCAGAGAACATGGTGCAGTACAACGGGCTTGCTCAGCTCTTTCCCCGCGGTCGCCAGACGTGCTTCGTCTGCTCCAATAATATCCGCGGCGATAAGGTGAGTGAAGTCCAGATATTGAGGGACGCTGACGACCACTCAGTATTCACCGATCTCTAGATCCTGTGCAAGGATATATCATGTCTTGGAGCTCTAAGAATGGTAAAATGTCATGCGGAATCGAATGAATGTCATGCTCGGAGTCACCCAGGCGGTCATCCGCTTTGATCGTACGGTCATCCAAACGTGATTTCACGCCACGCTAGCTAAATATCCGGAATCAATACTTATCTCCATGCCAAGGCTGTATGATATCAACGTCTCAATGATTCGGCTTTCAAGCACGGTTCCAAAACGCCCTTTGTCGACTATGATGACTGCTGACACGGCTCGACTTAAACCTTTGCTACGCGTTCCTGTGCAATTGTCCATCCAGCCGTCGTTCGCAAGAAGCGTATAGATCCGCTCTGGATTTCTATCTACATTTCTCTTTTGTTGTAAACCACTACAATGACCCAGCCATGGGACTACATCGCCAAACTCGTCTGCATCGGCGACTCTGCCACAGGCAAATCTTCCCTCACAATTCGTCTCTGCGAAGGCCGTTTCTCAAACCTGCACGACGTGACCATCGGCGTCGAATTCGGCTCCCGCATCGTCCCCGTCGGACCTCCTGCAAACAGCTCGCTCTCTCCAACAGCCTCGGCCACATCAGGCCTACCTGCACAGACAAGTGGTACGGGTGCGCAGGTGCAGAAGAAGATGAAGCTTAGTCTTTGGGACACGGCGGGACAAGAGACTTATAAGAGTATCACGCGGAGTTACTTCCGAGGCGCAAGTGGGGCATTATTAGTCTTCGATATCTCACGGAGGGAAACGTTCGAGCATGCGACTAGTTGGTTGCATGATTTAAGGCAGATAGCGGAGGAAGGGATCGTCGTCATTCTGGTGGGCAATAAGTCAGATTTGGCGTCATCATCCACCATTTCTCGTTCCGCCAACGAAGCCCAAGGCTTAGCGAGCGAGAATAGAAGAGCAGTGACAATTTCCGAGGCAGAAGACTGGTGCAGGCGAAATGACGTTATGCGATACGTGGAGACGAGTGCGAAGAGTGGGGAGGGCGTCGAACATGCGTTTTTGGAAGTGGCGGAGCGCATCTATGCCAATATTGAAAAGGGTCGTTACGACTTGAATGATCGGAGAAGCGGCGTTAGGGGGCCTGGGACTGGGCAGGGACAAAAGACGACAGGGGGAACAGTGAGATTGGATGGTAGCGCGGCTAAGGGTCCAAAGGGATGGGGAGGCGGGTGCTGTTGAATTGACTGTTGCTGCGACTGCTGTTGTGGATCTGTATCGTACATAAGATGGCATGGTAGGGTGGTATTAGGTTTTGCATAGCGGGCGGTGTCTGGATATCAAGGAAAGCGATATGTAAATTAGATAATTGAATTCTTCAGGATGATCTTTGTCACCATAAACCAATGTGGTCTTCTCAGAGTAAAAAGCTCAGGTAATGCAAACCATATGGATATCATGTCTCGGTACGGATCGCTACAAATCAAACCTACCGGCAAATTCAACCACGTCTAGGTGCTTTGCCCTGCGCAGCTGCCTGCCTCGCTTTCATCCTTCTAAACGCATCCTCTCCACTCGCACCCAACGGTCTCGCAAACATCCCGCCCGAAACCTGTCCACTCCTCGGCACAATCGTGTAGGTCTTCCGATCAATCTCGACCCTCGCCCTGTTGCTGATCTGCGGCTTTTCCAACGCCCTTGCGATCGCCTCTGCATTCGTTTGCGTTGCTGATGTTGGGACAGCAACCCTCGGGCGCAACAACGGATCATAGTCGGCAGTTTCGAGTTGGCGCTTGCGGTAGTCGTCACTCCGTTTCAGGATAGGACGTGTCCATTCACCCATTAGACGTTCGGCGGCGCGTTTGATGCCGAGCTCGGGCTTTTTGGATTTGGTGTAGAAGAGCACTACCTTGCCAATGCCGCTGGATATCAGCGCTTCCTTGTCGATCGGCAGCTTGGCGAGGGAGGCGAAGAGCTCGCGCTGGATATTGTAGGCGGGGAGAGAACCGTCGGAGAGGGGTTCGAGGAAGAAGCGAACGCTTTCAAGAAGGTTGTTTTCAGGGTCTACAATGGCTGATTCGACATCTCGGCTATTGCGATTTAGGAGAGCTGTTACTTCGGGGAGGAGACGGAGTTTATGCATGGCTGGCTTTGGGGGAACGGATTGACGGGCTTGAATGTCGGCTTCGGCAGCTTCAGCCATGCGAATGCGGAGATTGGCGATTTCTTCGTCGGCCATACTGTTGAGATCCTAAAACAAGTTTTAGTCTATGTGTCCCCTGCTTTTGCGTGATATATGGGAATACGTACGACTTCGCCAGCCTTGCGACGTCGCTTGGTCGGATTCTTGAGTGCAGCGTCCATAGCTCTGTCGAGCGCACGTCTCCGCCCTAGACAACCTCTCATTTCAGTCTATGCTCGACCAACGAGTATCGCTCCTGAATCGACTTACGCTCTTCTGGATCCAGCTCCTCCTCGTTCTCCGGACTCGGCTTCCTAGGCTTTTGCTTCTCCTTTCTCGGTTTTCCCCCCTCCTCTGTAAAAGCCTTCCTCTTCCTGACCCGCTTTCCTTCAACCTCCTGCCCTCCACTGAAGTCATCATCACTATCTTGTCTCTTCCTCGCCTTCTTCACCTTTTCCCTTTTCCCCTCCTTTTTCTTCTTCTTTCCACCGTCTCCGTCAACCTCTCCATCCGCTCGCTTGCGCTTATGTCGGCCCAAGAGCTTTACAGTATCCTCATCGACGGCGATAGGCCGCTCCTCAATCGCGACTTGGTTTGGATCAAAGTCTTCAAATTGGGCTTCATCGACGTCTGAGAGAACGGAATCGTTGTCTGAGAGGTCGTCGACGTCTGCTCTGGGATTAGTGATAGGAGCCGTTGATTGGTCACGGATGTCTTCCGTTGGCTGATCGGGATCATCTGGATTATAGCCCGGGTCTGGGGGAGGTGATGGAGGTGGGGAATTGTCTGAGATTGAAGGGGAGGACATGTTGGATACTGTGTGTTTTCGACAGCTGGCAAGACCTTTGCGGTGCGTAGATAGTAGAATTAACAGAGTCACTCAGACAGCGGAAGGCGATAGCTTCGCGTTGAAATGATGCACGAGGCAGAGGATCCCTAGAACCGCATTCAGGTACCAATTCTCACGGCCTTAGCGGAGATCATCAGCCCTACAAATCTTTCATCAGTCTCAAGAGACAAACAGTTTTCAATTCTAGCGGATAAAGCTACAATCAGCTAGGCGCCCAGTTCCTGCTAAAGTGAATGATATGAAGTAGCTGAGATATGTTGCTGACATCTGGTCTGGCCTTATTAGCAGACTAGAATGGCTTAGCGCCAAGCCAAAGGGATCAGCCCTGAATGAGGTCGGTGAAAACACGTTGACTTCTCGAAACCCAAATTCGCTTTCATTCGCAGCTTGGAAGCTCCCTCAAAAGCTTCAGTTCCTACAGTATTCCGGTGTTTACCGATGTCATGGTTGCATAGACATTGTAATACACTTTTTTCTCTACTTTCTTTTCCCATCTTCAAGCTAGAATAGCCGATTCCCCTTGCCGCAACTTTCGAAGACGACTTCTGGAACTATTGTTCTGCTGTCCGTATTGTTTACGGAGTTTGGCGACATCACCTGACGACCGAAGCCAAGCATGGCGAGTGACAGAGCGAGCATCGCTTCAGGAGCAGCACAAGATGGGCTTGATCTCAGACGGAGAAATGTGCCCAGCCATGGTACGAATGGCAGCGTCGTACCCACACAGGAAGAGGACGACAATAAGAAAGTCCAAAAGGTACGCACAGGTCTTGTGTTGTGGATGGCGTGGTGTTAACATGGTTCGGAGCAGCCCAAATTGCAGTTTTCAATGCTCGATATACTCGATGAATATGAGTTCCTCATAGCACCCCTGATATTCACGTTCCTGGCCTTCTTCACACGAATGTACAAGATAGGAATATCGGATATTGTCACATGGGATGAAGCTCAGTAAGTTGGAAGTCTCGCAGCTCAAGCCCCAGTACGCTTTCTCGGCTTTCAAGTCAATGCTAATAAGCTTCCTAACCTCAGCTTTGGCAAGTTCGGTTCCCACTACTTGAAAAGAGAGTTCTATTTCGACGTGCATCCTCCTCTCGGGAAGATGTTGGTCGGTCTCTCCGGTTTGCTGGCAGGCTACAATGGCTCCTTTGAGTTCAAGTCGGGGGAAAAGTATCCCGAGGAGCTCAATTATACCTTCATGCGTCTATTCAACTCCGCCTTTGGCGCAATGTGCGTCCCTGTGGCCTATTTCACCGCGAAAGAGTTGAACTTCAGGAGACCGGCAGTCTGGCTAGTAACCCTGATGGTGCTGTTCGAGAATTCATACGCAACCATCTCGAGATTCATCCTTCTGGACTCCATGCTACTTTTCTTTACCTTCACGACTGTGCTTTGTTGGGCAAGGTTTCACCGTTTGAGGGATCAGAGTTTCTCCATTGAATGGTTCTTGTGGCTCTTCCTCACGGGTATCAGTATTGGGTGCGTCTGTAGTGTCAAATGGGTTGGGATGTTTGGTACGGCGCTCGTTGGACTTTACACAATTGAAGATTTATGGAACAAGTACGGAGATCTAAAGATGCCCAAGGTATGAGACTGAGAATGCAGCAGGTTGGGCATGCTAACGTTCTTACAGGTCGAACTTGCTTCGCACCTCTTATCTAGGGTAGCTGGTCTCATCATTATCCCACTGCTTGTGTATATGTTCTCCTTCTGGGTCCACTTCCTCGTTCTCGAGAACAGCGGCCCTGGCGACGCGCAGATGAGCTCTCTATTCCAAGCAAACCTGAAAGGTACCGAGGTCGGAAAAGACAGCCCGTTAGAGATCGCTTTGGGCTCAAGAGCTACCTTGAAAAACATGGGATACGGAGGTGGTTTGCTACATTCTCACGTGCAGACATATCCTGAAGGATCCAACCAACAGCAGGTTACATGCTATCACCATAAGGACGCCAACAATGATTGGTTCTTCTACCCAAACCGAAGTCAGCCATTGTATGATCAAGAGGCTCCCATCGAATACGTTGGAAATAAGGATGTGATCCGATTGATTCACTCTCAGACAGGACGAAACCTCCATTCGCACGCAGTTTCGGCTCCTGTGACTAAAGGTGACAATGAAGTCTCGTCGTATGGCAACACAACTGTAGGCGACGAAAAGGATCACTGGACCGTTGAGGTTGTGAATGACGCAGCGTCAAGAGATTGGTCCAAGATCAGGACATTGACTACCTCGTTTCGGCTGAAGCATACAGCCCTCGGCTGCTATTTACGGGCGGGCAACGTTAACCTTCCTCAGTGGGGCTTTAAGCAGATAGAGGTCACTTGCGTGAAGGAAAATAAACCAAGAGACGTGTACACACATTGGAATGTTGAGTCTCATTGGAACGATAGACGTAAGCTTCGACATTATAAAACCTCATTTACATCTACTAAATTTCGTAGTACCGGCTAGCGACCCAGGTTCCTACAAATCGCCCTTCCTTCGCGACTTTATGCACCTCAATGTCGCCATGATGACCTCTAATAACGCCCTAGTACCTGATCCTGACAAGCAAGATGACCTTGCCTCTCAATTTTGGCAGTGGCCCATCCTTAATGTTGGGCTTCGAATGTGCGGCTGGGACGACCATATCGTCAAGTATTTCCTTCTTGGTAATCCCATTGTCTACTGGGGTAGCACGGCTTCGCTACTAGTCTTTGCCGGCATTGTAGCTTGGTACCTTGTGCGTTGGCAACGCGGTTACGAGGAGCTCAAGCCTTCCGAGATCGACCAAATCCATTATGCCGGCATATATCCAGTCGTTGGATGGTTCTTGCACTATCTACCCTTCGTCGCGATGGCCCGAGTCACCTATGTGCACCATTACTATCCTGCATTGTACTTCGCAATTCTGACAATGGGCTTCGTGATGGACTGGGCTACACGACCATTAGCGAGGAAGAACAAGATGTTCGAGTGGGCTATCTATGGTGTTCTTTACGTCGCTGTTATAGGAATGTTCGTTCTCTTCAGAGCGGTGGTGTTTGGTATGGAGGGGGATAATAAGCAATGGAGGCATTTGAAGTGGTTCGAGAAATGGAGGATCACTGATTAGGTTGAACATGTTCCGATTATGGCAAAAGATCAAGAAACTTGAGGTGGGTGAGTTGTGGAGGAAGAGAAGCGGGGCGTAAGCTGAATTGTCTGTAACATCAACTCGGTTGGTTGAAATTGGTCTCTGCATGTTGTATCATCGTCACGTTTCTTGGAAGGCATCAATAGGAACGGACCAGAATTACCACCTCCCATGGTGCTAAGCATCATTCAAACAACATGACCCCACTATTGACACAGTGGCTCCTTTTCGCTCAATGTCTACGCTCAAGTCCTCTCCCTCTATCTCAAGATTAGGTACGCTCTACCATTCCCCCACGTCCCTCAACCCCCCCGCGCCTCGAGTAAGATCTCCTAGAACATTCGTAATATCCTCTTCAAAGCCGCACGTACACTCAGGAACCCGAACTATTATCCTTCATGACTCACAACATAAAACCGTATCGTCTTCTCACATACACCACGCAAGAAAGCTGACAAAGATTGTAATTCCATATATCCTATGATGACATATACCTTAGTACTCGTAACTTAGGTATTCAGCAAGGAAATAATCTCTTGCTATGGTGGGGCATGCATAAGGTAGTCTCAATGGATATGGGACGTTGAGGTGTCAAGAATGTCGTGTTTTTGATGGTGTTGTTATGGGGGACGAGGGGGAGGTAAGGTTTGCTATGCGTGTATGTATGTGTGTATGTAAGCTTACGAGTATTGGTCCGTGGTTGAATGGCGGGAAAAGTTGGATTTTTGCTTTTTGGTGGGTTTGAGGGGATGTGAGAGAGAGAGAGAGAGAGAGAGAGAGAGAGAGAGAGAAGTATGATTTAGGGGGGATAGCAGTGTTGATGCTATGTCCTCGAGCTTCTGTAATCGATAGACGCACTAGCTGAAAATGCGATGATTTCTCTTGGCTTGACTTTTTCTGAATCAAGCTCAGACAGCAAGGGATTCCTGTTCAAGCAAGTACGGTATGTTTCCTGTCGTGCCATGTGGCGTATCTTGTGAACTCGATGATACTATCGTCATAGCCCTCTCCCATGTACGGCATGTCTTCAATTTCTCTGAGATTGCTTTTCAAGATCCAATTTCCAAGCTACGCTTAATCAGCGGTATGCAGATATCGAAGATCGTATTAAAATTTACTTCCACGAACAACAAACGGCTTTTTGGGTGGTGTCGAGCAGGTTCCGTATGTGCGGCGTTTCAAATCGGTGTATACATCGCCATTGAACGTGGGATTGGTCTACTCACAGTAAGTGATATTGTTATGAATTAGTAAGTAGGGAAATCAGAGATTTAACGTACGTTCTTCCCTTTGTCCGATGTTTTCAATGCGTTGTTCTTGGGATATGCGTCTGTGAATTTTGGACACGTTGTGGGATATTTTGGCAGGCTTGATCAATAAAGAGCCGTTTGTTGCTTGGTCGATATAGTCATCCCGTTTTCATAGCTCGAAGCTGATTCGGAAGGTACATTGCAATCAATGTGGGCCGGGTTTTGTCTGAGAAGTTGGGGTCCTGGGGGACGCAACCCAGGTCGCTTGCGTCACTTGAAATGGTTTCGGGGTCATCCACGGAAGCCTAGCTTCTTCACTGTTCTGCCGAACCATCTTGTTGGGTCAGGTCGATGCCGCTCCTGTTTAGCGTTAATAAACTCAAGTAAGTGACAGTCGAGCTGGACTTTAATACTGACAGTAGCACATTCACAGTTCGATTGTGGTTCCTGTGGGAGGTCCTAGGCTAAAATTAGAGACGTAATAGATGCTGATGCTTGATAGGGGTTATACATGAAGACTCTCTTCCGATATTCTCTGAGTCTGGCCTGAGGTATCGACTGTCTTATCCTGGTCTCGCATTTCGCGGACCAGAGATGCGTAATACTGGGAGCATCGCTGTGTCATAGGATGGTCTAGGCCGTATGTCTTTTCATACCCTGCCAAGGCTCTGCGGTAGAGGATGGAAGCTTCATGATACCGTTCTTGAGCCTGTAATATATGGCTAAGGATCCAAGCGCAGGATATCATGTAGGGATACTCATCTCCTAGTAGCTTTTCATGTTCTCCTAACGCTCGTAGGCCCATCTTCTCTGCCGCCTCATACTTCTCCTGCCACTGAAGTAGCTGCGCTAGACCAATGACGCTGGATAATGTATCAGGATGCTCGACTCCTAGTACCTTCTCACGTCCTTCCAGCGCTCGTCGAAACATCTTCTCGGACGCCTCATACTTCTCCTGCAACTGAAGTAGCCGCGCTAGATCGATGACGCTGGATAATGTATCAGGATGCTCGACTCCTAGTACCTTCTCACGTCCTTTCAGCGCTCGTCGATACATCTTCTCGGACGCCTCTAACTTCTCCTGATACTCAAGCACTCCTGCTAGAACTACAAGACATTCAAATGTGTAATGGTGCGTGGTTCCTAGTACCTTCTTATACCTCACTAGAGCCCGCCGAACATGTGTCTTAGCAGCCTCATTCTTCCCTAGGGAGCGAAGCGCGAATGCTAAATTGTGCAGGATTTCTAATCTACTCAAATAGTTGACGTCTAATGCCTTCTCACTTCCTTTAAGCGCTCGTTCACTCATCTCCTTAGACGCCTTATACTTTCCCTGATATAGGAGTATAGATGCAAGGAAGTTCAGGCTAATCAATGTTGTATTGGCGGCATCCCCTGTTCGTTCTTGACAGATCTCATATAATTCCGAGGCTGCTTGATATGCAGAGGCATATCTGCCTTGTTGCAGAAAAAAATATCCAACATTATGTAGGAGGACTGCGCGGTATCTCATATCATAATCTGATGTGCATTTGTGGCACAACACTGCTTGAGCATGCGCTAACAATGATTTACACGTCTCTGCATGCTCATGCTTGTCGTCGGGAATTCTTCAGCCAATAGCTGCAAAGCTTGGGTTGCGTAGTCCGCTTTCTGGCTTTTCTGCTCAAGCCAGTAATGCACCGATGCTCGCACGAGTGAGTGGATCGTGTATGCCTCTGCTCCAGTCTCTCCTCCAGTCTCTCCTCCAGTCTCTTGACGAATCAAAGCGTAGTCGGAAACTGTACCGATAGCCGTCTTGAAATCCACATCCCTCTCAGCTAGCCGTCGCAACACTCTCTCTGGGATTCCTCGCGGAGCAAGCATTGCTAAAACCGATAGTAGATTCGCCGTTTTGGGCTCTTGAGCGAGGATTTGATTGAAGGACAAAGTCAACGTTCCAAGCAGAGAGATGAGCAATCTAACTTGCGTCCGGTGATCTCGATGCTCCTGGCTTAGATGGTCCGTCAAGTTCTGCTCGTTGCGTCCGAGATCTGCCAGATACATTTATATACTCAATCCATTGCGGTACATGAAAGCAGCAGCATGTGTGATGGCTAACGGAAGATATTCCAGGACAGCTAGGAGCTCTCCCGCACTGTGCTTATTAGAAAGATCCACAGCTTTGTTCGCCTTCGATTGCAATAACTCCGTCGCTTCTTGAAGTGAGAGTTATGGCACATCAATACCTGGTTCTCCGTCGGCTAGATCACGATCTATGGATCTACTTCTTGTTGTAAAGAGTAATGACTTCTGGGACCGTAGGATTTCTGGAAAGTGATCGATTAGAGGTCTTTGAGTTTCTGTAAAAGTGGCAGGTGGCATCCCCGGTTCAGCCAAGGGGAAAAGGAGATCCATATCATCAGCATTGTCTACAATCATAAGCTAACGACTGTCCTTCTCCTCCAGCCACTTTGAAACTTGTTCACCTGCATCAGTCTTGGAATTATCGCATGCAGGAAGCTGAAACATACGTACGATGCTGTGAAAGTCACGCGCAATAGACGCAGGGTTGGCTGCGTACACCCAGAAGCCATGACCCTGCTGGTGGGATTGCCGAAACTTGTAAACGTACTCAGAGGCGATCAGGAATCTTCTGGCATCTTTTGTCAGTGTCTGGGAGAATCTGTGCAAGAGAGGAATGCATACTCAACTCCTCCCATTCTTTACATATAGAAACGCGATAATGCATGTGCAGCTGCTTCTAAATGTGGGAGAATATGTCTTTCCGGTCAATAAATCTCGTTTCTCTTCGGAACGGCACGAAGAGAGGCTCTACCAAAGTAACCACGGAAGAATCAGCTATATATAATCTGAGTCTGGCATTTGTTCGTCAAACATAAAGAGATGGGATCCAATGTCCTCATCAAACTCGGGGTCTCTAAGGAAGTGATCTCCACGTCCTGACCCTCTCCTTCCCTATGCCTAGGCGATAGGAATCAATAAAGTCTACTCACCCATTTTCGTGGATATGGCAATCGCCCCCTGCGCGTGGGCTACCAGCGGTCCTGGGATGATGTAGAGAAGCTCTTTAGTATACGCCGCTGCCGTTGCCGCAGCATAATGTCGCCAGCGCTCGCTTTTGTGTGTATCGGCATAATTGCATATCCCTCGAATAATTAGACATGGAAAATTATCCATTAGACCGGCTGCCTCCATCTCGAAGCACAGCACGTCGAGCTCTTTACGTAGGCTATCCCGCGTTACTCCGTCCCTCATCACTTGGTTCCCTGACGCGATTAATCCATAGTGAACTGTAGGAGTCTCGTCTTCACGATCAGATCGAGTAATCAGTCGCTCATTGTCACAATGAACGCACGTCAGTTGGCCGGTTCGATGGACATACTCTGCCTCGTATAATTGATCGTGCTCTGCGCCCTGATATGCGCTTTTCTCTTGCATCTTTGGGTATCTCGCCAGCATCTGTGACAGATGTCTTGGGATTTCCGTGTCTTTCATGAAATGTCGGGCCTGTATACTGCTCACAGCGGTAAGCAGCACATCAGGTGGTCGATTGAGTGACCCTGTCCGCTTAAATTGACCTCCATGAACGGTTTTCCCGAAATCATATTGGATCACCCCACCAAACGTCTCGGCGGGTTGACTGACCACCACATCACCCAGTCGAATATCATTTTCCTTGCTTGGAGCTCCACCGCCAATTCCGACCATGAGACCAAACCTGATTGATGGAAAGGTAAAGCTAAGGTAACTCGCCACGATGGCCGCCGAAGTGATACCCGGCAATCCAGCCGGCAAACACGCAATAGCTACATTATGCCTTCCAATCCGCCCCAGGATGTAGTCGTTGGTGTCACAAGAATCCTGACTGAGTTGATCATGGTGTTCGTCCAGCATGGCCACCGCTGCAGCTAGCTCCGCCGGCAACGCACAAATCCATCCCACGGTATAATCTTGATGCTCCATCTCTTTCACAGCATATTGTATAGGCACGAGGGACCGTTCCGCTACCTTGCTCCGTGTGTGAGGTGATCGCTTTCGATCTCGAAGGCTTCATGGGACTTTCATTTGATTAGGCATCGACGCTGGTGATTGAATGGCAGATATCAGCTCACCTCATTATCACAGCTGACTGCTCTTGTAGGAACCCCACGGCCCCAAGGCTGATGTGGCCTATTCCTGCCTTGGCTAGCGGCACAGGCTCATAGTTAGCCTTGCCCAATCGTGCCAATATACTTTAAAAAACTATTTACCTGAGGCTTGATTCAAGATTTCGGCTCTTTAGTCGAAGGAGTCAAGGATAACAACAACCGGAATTACAGTGCGATCTCTCCCAGCCAAAGCAAGCGCGAATACTGTAGAATATATATATTCCGATTGAGGCTGACTAAGTAGATCCCGTAATCTACCATACTCCAAGGTTTGGTCCAGCCGGTCCGAGGTGGGCATTCTCCCTCTCAGCGATCCCATATCCTCTGCTGGCATTAGGTCCTTCAGCGTATGCAAGAGTCGTGCAAGAGCTTGGCACAGGCTGCGCAAGAATTTGGTCGATCAGGGACAATCACTGGCTAAAGCAGAAAGCCCAGCAATGGACTCGCGTTTCGGCATGCGAGCGATATCGGACTACCTAACATTGACTCGAAGTGGGAAGACTCTGAAGGCCACTTACTTGTATCAAAGTAGGTCGAGGGTTGTTGCGCGCATTGCTTTCATGAAAGTCCTTCACGGCCTTCGTGAGCTCAGCCACGCGATCGGACCTGCCTTTCGAGGTCTCATGCAATCTTAGTTGCTCAATCCTGAGCTGGGTGCCCTCATGTGTTGGCTATTCCCCTGGGTATTTATTCTCTACTTTGACAACGTCGATTATATTCAGTTGCTGCAAGGTTGTTTCATATTTCGAATATGTGGTGTTCTGCATAGTACTCCGCTCTTTTTGCCTTTGCTTGTCGCTCCCTGGCCATTTCTTGGGTTCAGAGATAGCTGACCTCGTGCAGAGTGATGACCCGGATTTAATAAATACATTGGGTGGCCAGGTCTTTGAACATCCAGGAAATGGATATCCATAATCTCGATATTCTCAGTAGAACTGATGCGTACACAGTCTGCTTAAACGAAGCTTACATTGATCCATTTCTTACCAGTGTGCCAACGTCAAGAGATCTAGGTGAACAGACATGCGGCGTTGTTCTTGTTATATATTTCAGAATTTGTTCAAGGGTTATCAAGCTTGGAACATAAACAGCTTCAATGCTCTTGTGGAGCTCTGTTGGTGCGCCGAAGATCTTGAGTGTCTTTGCGGTCTTTCCAGAGAGGATAGAGTTTAGGTGAAAGGGCCTCCTTCATGGGGGTTCTAAACCGCGAGGCTGCCATTGTATCATCAGCTACAAAGCTCTCGCTCTCATAAGACGAACTCTGAAGATCGACTTGACTCCCCCACAGACATTGAAACAGTATCTAGATTGAGTTGGTAAGAGCTCAAGTCTTGCTTCGAAAAGAGTTGCTGGTAACCTGCAACAGAGCGAAAAGCCTTGCGTACCTTACCACAGACGTTTCAAGTATCATTGTAAGATTCAGCTGCGTTGTCGACTTCTTCAAGTACTTCCATCCAATAAGGAACGAGAGACCAGTCAATGTTAGCCTCATATTTTGGACCCACAGCGATTACGGATCTCTCGTGTTCCTTTGCAGCTTCTATGAGGTGTTCTGTATCTTCAGAAGAATTCTCATAAGGCTTCTCGCTTAGCTGCAAGAGCCGACAACCCGAAGGAGAATTAATTGCATGGTGGGAAAGTCGCTTCCCTCACTCGACTTACCTCCTTCGTCCTTCGTTTCCAGTAAGGGTAGATATTCGTCTGTTTGCAATATGCAAGCAGTGGCCGCTGTGCATTGTCTTCTGAATGTGTGCCTAAGAGTTGGAAGGTCGTAGTAATTTCTAGTTGGAGAAGTTGACAAAATAACGTCGGGCAAAGCATTTCCATCTGAACGTGACCGAAAGGCAAAATCACCTAATTATCTCTTCACCGTGATTCTTACCTGGATCAGAAAACTGATGGTGAGTTCTGCTTTTTATTCCTCCTCAGTCGCAGCGAGAGACCACGAATGGATGATAACTTGCTTGACTTGTAGTCAGTGAAAGGCGCAGGAGGACTACTCATGATAGACCACGCAAGGGACTCTTCAGGGACCAATGACTGCCGGTCTCATAAATCTCGTAACCCTCAACACTGCATGTCGCATCCGCCATCACGTGTAGCCGGCGACGCATCGTCTCCTTGCATACACGCATGAATTTCCAAGCGCACCACGTCATACTGCATTGAGGTTACACGAGCAAAAAATGGGAAGCGAGCTGCGAGAACATCTTCATAACCTCAGATTGAGATTCCTTAACAAGGTACTCGCTCCATCTATAAAGCATTCTCACTTCACCTCTCCACAACCAGACATTGCCACCAACCATGCACTCCCTTTTCCCCCTCCACCACCACCACCTCCTCCTCCTCCTCCTTCTCCCCTTCACCCTTACCCTCACCCTCGCCCTCCCCTCTTCCCCACTCACGGAACGAAATTACTGCACCTCCAACCGAGTCCCCTGGTCCATCTCCCACTTCTCCACCTACACAACCAATCACACAACCAACCCTGCGCACAACAACACCATAGCCTTCACCTTCCACGACGCCAACAACGGACTTTCGGTATCCTGTAACCGCTCCATAGATTCGAGCACCAGCGCCTCGATTATTGATGCTGATAACTTCTACGCGTGTGGGGATTCTCGGGTGGAGTATTTGTATTATGGGGATGGGATTACGATTAGGGAGGGGGTGGGGTGTGGGAAGTGAGTCCTTTTTCTGATTTCTGCTGGGTTTGGGTGTTTGGGTGGTAGGACTTTGGGGATGTGGTAGGGGATAGTGAAGGGTATGTACTGATGAGTGGTGGTGTGGTAGCGAGACTGTTGTGGCGACGGGGAGTTCGGTGTTGGCTTTGGTGTGTGAGGATGGGGATGGAGGGGTGGAGTGTGCGGTTGTGGGAGAGGTGGAGGTGCCTTTTCGTGTGGGTTGAAGATCGAGAGGTAAGGTGTTTGTGGGTGCGAATGAGAGTCGGTGTTTCAGGTGGGACTGCGGTTGAAGAAGCTGAGGGGTAGAGACTTACCCGAGGGTTCATGTCCGTGAGAGCTTGGGAGTACAGATTCTTAGGTATCTACTGCGATGAAGTTCCCATTGCCTTGAGTTTTGTTGAGCATGGTGGCTATGCGATGAGCCAGACCTCAGTCTATCGTTGCTAAAGAGGCGGCGGCAGTGTGCAAGATAGCCGAGAGACTGTATTAGAAGTTATTGGAAGGAAGGATGACGCAGCTCCTCGACGCAGGTGAACACGTTGAGGGTGGAAGAAAATCGGACCGCGCTGATTGTCTCAAAGTCTCCGAGGAATATCTCCTAGGTAGGAGTATTATGATCAAGTGAGCAAGATTCTAGAGAATTATTGAACGAAACGTTAAGATAGAAAGGACCGGCACGGAGGTCAGCAACACTCTTACCCTACTAGTTCTCTGTGATATGGAAAGTGACCGGTTATACAGGACGAAATTCATTTCTCGATGTCTTCGCCAAAACTTTCTTCTCTGTCCTTACACCCTCTATCCCTTCTCCCTCCATGCCAGATCCTCTTGGATGCTCCTCCCCCCCTACATCACTAGATACCCATCTCTATACTTCAACTCAAACTCGGTCCACAGATCGAAAATAGTCCTGCCTTCCGCGCCCTCCTCCGTCACCTTCACCTTGACCGTGTAATTAGCTTCCGGCTGATAGCCACCTAGTATCAGGAGCGTAGAGCTGATCTTCGCCTTTCCTTTCTTGGGCGGGCAGACGACCTTCTCTTTCCGCATCTGTCTCTGTACAATAGGATTGAATAGATCGGGGAGAAGGTCGGGATGAGGTTGATTGGCGTAGTCTTGTGCCAGGGCTTGTACCTGAATTCCTGTGTTGGCATCGTCGTCCTCGTCGTCGCTGCCGTCCTGACGGACGGTGGCCCATTCGCAGAAAGCATCTTCGCCGCGGATCAGGCCTGTGCGGTTATTGGGGAGATGTGAGGTCACGCTGAAGGAGATGTGCGGGGTTGTGTTTGTTAGGGAGGTCGTGAATTCGCCGCGGATGAGGACGCCGCAGTAAGCTTCTCTGTTGCGTTGGTTTGCGTTAGGAGAATTTTATTCTTGAGTCAGAAAGAAATTGGGTGAGAAGGAGGTTGTGGTTGTTCTTTTGTGCAATCACTTCTTCATCGTGGTGGGTACTCCTCTCATCATCAATGATCTGCTTCTCGTTCCCTCCGAACATGGACATGGACATGAAATAAAGAAGTGCGAGCTTTGCACGATTCTGGGAATTGTTCGGTAGGAGAACGGGACTGAGAGACTTACATGGCGCATGGATTAGGGTGCATGTCGAGGTTTTCAATTTGGAAAAGGTCGTTGGCGGGATCATTGTGATATTTGACAGGTGACACACCGGGCACAGCACTCCCATTATGAGGTACTGTGTTGACCTTAGTGATGATTTGACTTGGAGCTTGGAGAGGACCCAGAGCTTGTGTCATCGATTGCATTAACCAAATTGCTGAGGTCAAACGACGAAAGAGACTGTTTGGAGACATCATTTGGAGATGATTGTGGGTAGCAAGAAGAATGATTGAGTGAGGTATGTTGCGTGTTTCCGTGCCTTGCAGACTACTCTCATTCCCTTACGTGAGAAGGCGTCAAGATTCTGATCGGCGAGTAAGTTTCAAAGATGTGTTATATGGGCGCTAAGCGGTCCTCTTAGGATTCAGGTCCGAGATACAACACTGGATGGGTCGTCTTGCATCGCATCGCCCTAGAACTAATGCACTGCAGTGTTTCACCAGTTCACTTACGATCCTTCGATTTTCCACTACTCCAATCAGAGCACATACTATTATGAGAGCGTTAAGGCCATCCTCAGGATACAGTCATTAGTGGCTTCTTCCGAAGCTACGAATCTTAGCTTCTCTCTAAGCGCCCCTAGAGCTCGGGGCGGGGTATCGGCACGCCCGGGGCGCGATAGCCTCGCGCGGGGCTACGTAGAAAAAGATAAAATACTCACTTCAGTCGCATCAACTCTAGGCCCCGATGCCGCGCATCCATTTACGTTTGATAACACCTGCTGTGCCAAAGCAATGAACAGAAAGGCGCTCCTCTTCCTCCTTCCTTCTGTATCGTGAAACCTCCTGCCGATCTGTCATAATAATGTGGGGGCGATGGACATCAACGTTGCAACCACCAAGACGCTGAAACCACCAAGACGCTGAAACCACCAATCACTGATACCAAGCCAGAACCCAGCCGATCTTGGTATCACTGCATACTCCTTGTGAAGGCTGAGTGAGTAACGAGGTACCAAAATTTTATTTCACGTCTCGTTTCAGGTCTACAAGCTAGTTCAAGAGGGTGTCTCCACCGAGGATGCCACGATAGAGTACTTTTTCATGCAACTATGTGAAACGTAGTGGCCACATTCGCGATGACTTTTACTACTGTCCAAAATCCTATTCTTCCATTTCTGACCACATCTTGACAACCTCTTCCCCCTTTTCTTTAACTGCGTTCGAAGATGAAACTTCACTCCAATCCTTTGATAGTAAGGGTGAGATGTTATGGTTGCTTGAGAGTCATTCGCACTCCTTCCAAATCCAACATGATTTCAGAGTCGCAGCAAAGAGGCAGTACTCGTTGTGGCCACCTTGTGAAAATCAAGAGCCGCTGAATGGATAGGATTATTGTCTCGTGTCCGCAGAGATCCATACTGCAAGAAAGCATGTTGCATCATTGGTTCTTAGCAGTATTCTTGAGGTTGCAGAGGTCTGAGCCGCCTGGATCATGCTCAGCTCAGCTTTGTTGCATGGATTGGATCCTCAGCAAGATGGTATTGTTCGATGATACAGGTATATATTTAAGGGTTTGACAGCGTCTTCGATATCCATCATCAGAGTTCACTAAACGAGGTCTTCTTTCTTTTCTATAATATGATTTTACTCCCAAAAGCCTGCCTTGCCTTCATTGGCTTATTCTTGCAATGTCAAGCCTATCCAAGCCCCCTGTCTTACGATGAACCAAGTGAGCTAGGAAAACGTGGCGCCGAGCCGATACAGGAATGGACTGGAATGGGCGACTCTTATGCATCTGGCGTTGGCGCCGGACCTCAGCCACCAGACGATACGAACAGATGCTTCCGTTTTCCACAAGCCTATCCTGTTGTTGTGCAAGCGGGGCTGGACCCCGTCCCATCGAAGTTTCACCACGTCGCTTGTAGCGGCAATGTATTCAAAGAGATCAAAGAAAAGGAACTACTTGACAAACCCCTGCCGGATGAGAACAACGGCATACGTCCGGTCTGGGGTACGGCTCCCGAATTCGTGACCATCACCATGGGGGGAAATGATATTGGCATTTTGAACTTGATCGCCACCTGCATTTTATCTCTTAAACTTTGGGGATTGGACTGCGAAGGGGTGATTAAATATGGACACGACACGATCAACAGTCAGGTGTTCAAAGATGACCTCAACAGCCTTGTCCAAGCGATTGTCGACAAGGGTCGCGGTACCAAGGTTGGGGATAAGTTCAAGGTCTTCATCGTCGGCTACGCGCAGTTTTTCAATCAAGAGACGACGCAGTGCAACAAGGTCACCTTTAAGTCATATTGGAATCCTATGCCATCTCAATACTTGACAGTCGAAAGGCGGAAGGCGATGAATGGACTTGCACTCCACCTTAACAAAGCTTTGTCTGAAGCAGCCGACCGTTTCAAAGATAAGGGAGTCTACTGGGTCGATTACGACAAGGACTTTGATGGTCATAGGTTCTGCGACCGCGAAGAGCCAAGGCCCAACGACCCGGATACGTATTTTTTCAATTATTACACGACCGATGACCCGAAAATGGAGGTGGCGCAGAGAATCACCAAAAAACTCCCAGTCTACCAAGCGAGCATTCAAGGCAAGACTGACGTTGCCTTAAAGACCGATAAAGACTACATCAACGCCTTGGCCGACGCAGCCAAGGACGACCCTCACGCCGAGTCCTTTTTGTCCGATACCGTACGCATGTTCCACCCTACCACACGCGGCCATGAGAAGATCCGCGATGTCGTCCTCAAAGCCCTTAACGACAATGGTATTCCTACAGGAAAGTCCGCTGAACAGCATCCCGCCCCTCAGCCTCCCAAGTGTCATGGAGTTGGTGGAGACACGTGGATGCTAAGTAGAGACCAGGCAGTGTCCGCCGCAGAACAATTCTGCAAGCAAAACCATAAGGATTCAGAGTATGTTCCCCACCCGAGAAACCTTCCCAACAACAGTTCCTTGTAATTCTGACAATCACCAGATATTTCCAAGGCAGCGCCGACTCCGTCAAACTCTCCGCCCACAACAAAGACGATTCCAAAGCCCTCTCAACCATCAACGACTGCGTCGGCAAATTCAGAGTCATCATCGACGGCTGCGACAGCAACGACCCGGTCAACAACCCGCACAACTACAAGTTCGGCGGCACCTTCACCAGCCCCGAAGGCTGGACCTTCGAAGTGAAGCCGACGGCCACGAAACCCACCGAGGACAGCTGCGACGTCTCGTATAAGTTCGCCGTAGATACCTTTGAGGTTCGCGGCAAGAATTTCGCGGACGCCCGGTTGGGTGCGAATGGAGAGGGGCTGAAGAAGGAGATTAAAGGTTGCGGAGCTCTTACCGATTGGCATTTCAATTGGACGCCGAAGGATGTCAAGTATCAGTGGTATGCGTCTGGGACCTTGCCTGTTGGGACGAAGTCTTGCATGGGTAGGGCGGTGAGGAGTGCTGGTGGTACTAGTGCTGGTAACTGCCACGGTGCTGGCTAGTAATGGTACCGACGAATCTGTAAGTTATGGGAAGTTATTGCGCTGGCTAGTAATGGTATCGACGAATCTGTAAGTTATAGGAAAATTCGGGATGAGGTTTGAGCATATTTTTAGGGAGTCTGTCCGGATACTTGTTGTTGCGCGGCATCGCATGTCATTCTACTCGCGCCTTGTATGTAACCACTTCTGACGAATAGAAAGATAATCCGACCCATTCCTGAGATCTCAAAACGCATTAGATTCCACATCACCAACAAGATTTACGCCTCAATCCATGTTTCCCATCTCCAATCAACCTTGGCTAATCTACAATCGTAGCTAGCCTTTACAACTACAACAGAGATACCAACGGCGTATCGATAGTGACCAGGCCGATACCAGAACCCTTACAGAAACACCCAGAATCCCTAACCCACAATCCCAGCAAAAGCGTTCCAACCCATCCAAATCCCATACAAATCTTCATACCTATACCTCCTCTTGATCCGTCCCTCCCTCCCTTGCTAATCCCCACCAACCCCACAACACCACCATCAATCCACCTCCCTCTCAGCTCCTAGAACGAAATCTAAACAACACATTAATATATTCATCCAATAGTCATCAAAAACATATACCTATCATAATAAAAATACAGCAGAGATCTTGCGATCGGGCGTGGAGGAAGGGAAATGGAAAGTACCGTGTGAAGGATTTTGAAGTCGAAGTTGTGGATTAATATTGTCAATATTGGTGTTGGAAGAGGTTTTGGGTTTCCCAGCTAGTCCCCAAAGCATGGAGATGATGGAGAAGACTTTCACACGCCCACAGCTTCACAACGTCTCATATCGCCCTTCCTTCAACAGCTTTATTCTATATATGCATCGAAAATCCAACTGCATAGATATAACGTGACGAAGGACCCGCCGTCAAAGCTGTCGGATGCGAACAAGAGGTGTAGCATAACCTTGACTCGATACCATGTTGGTTCAAAGAGTCTCTTGCGGGTATGGAACTACCAGATAGGTAATATTACGCTATGATATGATACTGGAGATTGAGATTGAAACGGAAGGGAAGGGGATGATGGGTGGATAGGTATATAGAAAGAATATAGCTGGGTGAGTAGCGAGGAGTTAGGCGTAGGGTTAGGAGTAGGAGTAGGGATGAGGATGAAGGTTTCGTGTTTGATGTCTGGAATAGAAGAGAGGATGTTGTAAGCGATACCTCAAAGCCAAGCTGTTGAGAAACTAAGGGAGAGATAGTATAGTCATGGCCTATGTCACGATTCCGAGCACGAAGTGTTTCGAGACGGGAACGAAGAACCATGAGGGAATATCAGGTGGGATACGACGACCTCTCATACCACATAATACATACGAAACTCTACAAAAGAGCGAAGAGAAATATCCCATGTTCTTTCCATCATTCGCTAGAACACAGCTGTGGAATCGTTTCTGTATATGTTTGTACCTGAATTCTACACTTATAGAGAAGTTCAATAGGTCATATTGTTCAAGGGCATCGACGTTGCTGTTGTCTCGCAGGATATTGTGGGGATGTTGTGGATGCTGTTTGTTAGTAAGGTAACATGTGGATTGATGGCTGGTGTGTTACTTGGCTTTGTGATGGATGTTTGTTTTTGGGTGATGTGAGAGGGGGATGGTCTGGAATTTTGGTGGAGAGATGGTGTATTTGATGAGGCGCGTGGGTGGAGATGTGTTTTTGATGATGTGTGGGTGCAGATGGGGAGGTGCGGGTTATGGGTGGAGGTATGATAGATAGAACTTGTCAATAGGTTCGATCTCGCAGCCTTGAGGACATATAGTTGTAGAATCTTCGGCTTGACTGGAGAGAAATCGCTGATATTGAAGAGGTGTTTCATCTCGTATCAATTAATTTCTTATCGGTGCTTGGGGGTTACCCTCTCGCGCGGGTTGAGATGAGTAGGGTTGGGGTGTTGAACGGTCTCAGGGGTCTGATGGATGATTTGGCTATCATTTGCTATTCTAAATGTCCGAAAAAGGTGAAAAGGTACAAGACAACGAGACAAAGACTTTGTAGACGTGGCCACTCGCTTATTGTCTTGGCAGAAGGGCTTATTTCCAACATGGGGTGAGTACATAGGTGATGTGACGTGGGTTTTATCTAGTGAAACAATATTGACGATGTTGATCAGATTAGAAAATTCCTTGTACTAGGAATTAAACTGGAATATCGATAGAATAGTAGACTGGGTTTGTCCAGACGTGGCTTACTACTTAGTACAGTATCAATAAAATGTACTACTGATCAGCCTTTTGGTCAAGGGGTGTCTTCCCGTTCCTAGCTCTTTCCTAGGATATCCGTTGAATTGTGTAATGCTGCAGGAGACGGGGACCTCAAGCGAATTTGAACACCGTGATGCGAAATTGTTGAGTCTTGAATGAAGTTGTGCTTGCAGAAAGGAGAAAGTAAGCGATTTCGCAGGTCCATATGTTGTTCATGGTAAATGCAAGCCATCCCACGTCCAAAATCAAATGCATTGATATAGTAACGTTAGCTTGAAGATACATTATCTAATAAAGTTCTTGGCGTACCCGATTCGGCCAAATGAGAAAAACGCTCAGCCAAGTCGAAGACGCAGTCGCTCCCAATATAAGAAGAGTCCACGCAACAGTCTCGACCCATGCTACCAAGGCCGGTGGTATGAAGCCTCTTACGCGGTCCCGCCACGATTCGAATACCGCTCCAACCCGAATCATCCACTTAGGTCGTGGCATGGGAACATCCTCAACGGTGCAGATGACACCGATGATAGAGGATGCCCAGATGACTCCTGAATTGATAGCCAGCCATTCAGCATATAATGGTATGAGGTATGGTCCAGCGTCTTTGAGGCGCCTGATGGCGCCTGCGGCCGGGAAGGCAGCTAGTATTTCTCCTGCGACGGCTAGTGACAGGCAATAGATCAGTAGGATCAACATGCGGAACCAGCGATATTTGTAGAATTCTAGTCTTTGCTGCGTTGGTAGAGCGGTGGAGTCTGGATGATGCCGTTGGTTGACAGCCTCGCCATCGATCGTGTGATGTGCGTTTTGCACGGTGGTAGCATTGTCCTCTGCGGCAAGTTTCCTTATTGCTTCGTACTGGACAGCGTCTGTATTTGTTCTCGTCGACCGTTGCCTCGGATTTGGGATGGACTGGAGATGCAATTCGGTTGTATGATTGTGATTGGGCCGACACATATTTTGTAACGTTTTGGCATCAGTAGCATCCGAAGGAGGTCTGGCGTCAAAGGCCCCCTTAGGGTTTATTGAGCTTCCAGTGGGTCTGAAAAGTATTTCTATGGCACAAACATATCAAACATCAGACTGTGTTCTATATGGCTGTTGCAATGAACCTGGAACGGCGAACTTACCATAGGACACCCCAAAGAATGATACAAAGGGCGAGAGCAAAAGCATCACAGCAACGATTTGGCCGAAACCCCACTGGTCCTCGTCAGAGATATCTATACCTCCCTGGCTACCGTACTGTCCACCCCCACAATCTGCAACGATCCGAATAGTGCCCCACGTCAAAGCGAAGACCAGCCAAGTAATCTATACGCCCATCAGCAATCATCAACACCCGGAAACATTTGTTGTATACAACCTCCCAAAGAAGCGAGCCCCAAAGTTCTGCAGTAGCTTCAAATGTGCACCATAATGAATAGATGAATCTATATAGTATGGCCCCTTGAACCCTGAAAAGGGTTGAATGTGTGTAATTGGCACGGGTTTCCACTGCATCGAGCGTTCTTCGAAACCTGCCGCGTGGCCTGACTCGGAAGAAATGGTGCACAGCGTCTGTTCTACCTGGAAATAGCTGTATGATACGAGTGAAGTAAGATACTATCAGAAAGCCCAAAGTGACGCCAATGTACCAGCCATCGTAGTGGCCCTCGTTGCCACTTCTTTCGAGATCCTTGGGATGGAAAAGACATAGTGCTGGGAATGACGGATTGGTGTTCTGACCTATGAAGCCTGTAGAGCCTAAGGAAGTGGCCAGCATCGCTGCCGTTATGGCGATGCAGAACAATCTCCACGCCCTTAGCGCTGGCCGTTGTTGGAAGTAATGTCGAAGACATGTCAGTGTCGTCAGGTGCGTTAGAGAAGTAAACCATGCCAGATCGAAGGTAATTTGCCAATGATAGGTGGCGAGCGAACAGTCGAGCTGGCTAAACCCGCTCACCAGTACAGCTATGCCTATAAGGCTTTGCTGATCGCTATAAAGAAGGACGGCACTTTGAAAGGCTTCACTCCATCTCTTGGAGTGCATCTTTCTGGTTTCGCTCATTAGAGCCGCGACCTTTCCCCTGAAGATTTCGTCCACCATGTTTTTCCTGTAACGCAGGACTCTATTCCCTTCCTCCATATCTGGACTTTCGACCAATTTCGTACTTGCATTGTCATCGATCAGATAGTAAGCCGTACAGAACACAAGGGTGAAGAAAGCGGAAGCTGCAAAAGTCACAAGGATCTGAAGTACATCATTCAGCACACCTGCGGTTGGTACTCACGTTGCAGAGCAAGAGACTTACGCCTATACCTGAGATGTCGGGGTTTGCTGCTGCTACATGAGGGGTACTACCGTTTGCCCATTCGCTGCAGTTTGTTGGACGGCAAGGCATCGCGGCTGAAAGGAAACCCCTCGTATGCGAAAGTATTGAGTTATAGGAACTGGTGAACAGATCGAATCAATCGAAAAGGTGGGATGCAAGTAATACATTGGCTGGAGATCTTTCAAAAGATGAGATTTGAGGCTGAGGCTCAAGGTGGCAAAGCCAGATACAGCGGCACAGTACTGGGCGATTGCAGTACCTATTAAGCGAATTGTGTCATACAAGTCGGGATCACATCATGAAGGCGGAGTGTAAGTACCTCTCCAGATCTGCCTTTGATGCAGAAGTCAGTAATCACATCTGCCGCTAGTAGCTACTAAATTAGTGATATGTCATATATAGTAGGCATGAGAGAGACGCCTTCGAAATCCTTGCCGGAAGCTTGTGGTGATCTTGTCCATTTTTAGATCATAGTACTGATGGTGATTGGTTGTCTACCTACCTTACCTTACTATTTATTGTAAAGACACGTTGCACGGTTGCAGCAGGGAGGAAGACACTAAGGTAGGATAAGGCTGTTTCAAATACAAGTGGCTTGGCACCGCGGTAAGATATCTCCTACTTAGGTAGGTACTCGTATCAACGTGGTCAAGGCTCGACGCTAAATACATAGCCTCGGATGAATAGTTACCATACCTATCAAACATGCCTACCTATAAGGTACCTAGGTAAGCCAGTAAGATCGGTAACCACGGTAGCATTCAATCCAACCATAAAACAACAAGTCACGTATGTGTGTTCCCGACAGATTTGGTCTCAAGATTTCTTAGATGAACCCTGCAGAACCACACATCGCTGAGCCATTCGAACCTATAAATCTCGGTTCGAGGCTGGGAATCATTCTTATACGCCCCTACCTAGAAAAACAAAACAAATCATCTATGTTGACCATGCCTGTTCACATACTTGAGTGGGTTGGAGGCAAGAAGATGCCTTAGCTATCATCTTGTCCAAGTCTGCCATATCCGCCTCCCTCATCTTTCTTGCCGTTCCCCTTCACTCTCGATGCCATTCGTGATATCCAACCTCCCAAGCCTTCGCTAGCTGCGGGTGTCTCGGGTGGTAATCGGGGTTTACCATTCTCTAACGGCGGGTTGATATCAAGGCCAGGGATCGCGTCGTCTGCACCAAAGTTGCCCGGGCGCCGCAAGTCAAGCGAAGGAACAGGCGAGCGGGCAGCACCCATCAAGGATTCGACTTCGGCGTGTTGAGCTGGGGTTGGCATCGCTGTCGTTGCATCACCAAAGAGTTGATCCATATCTTCGAGGCGGACATTGGCTGTTTCGGGATACAGGAAGTAAACTTGCGAGCTGTCAGTGCGTGTCTCGGTGGCAAGGAAGGGGTGAGCGGTGGAAACGTACCAAGAACAAAGCTGACCGCACAGAAGAACGCATGTACAAGGTACAATCGCCACTTGATCCATTCTTGCAATATCGGCGTCATCTCGCCCACAATCCAATTGAAGGCCCAATTGGATGCTGTACTCAAACTTGCGCCCTTCGCTCGAATGCTGAGGGGGAGAATTTCGGGCGGATATAGCCACGGTATCGGACCCCATGACGCCCCAAAGGCAGCATTGTAGATCATGACAAAGATCACGGTCAAGATCGGCGTGTAGTGAATGTCGATGAAAATGAAGTACGAAATCGCGGACAGTGAGATTATCATGGCGATAGCTCCGGAAAGAAGAATAAAGCGTCGACCCCATCTGTCAACCAAATACCAAGGCGGTACTGTAGACGCAAGATATGTGATTCCGTTGATACCTGTCATGAGGATGGCTCTGCGCCCATACCAGCCAGCAGATTCGAAGACCAATGGTGCATAGTACGAGATGACATTGATGCCGTTAAGCTGCGCGAGCGCCTGCGCGGACATGGCGATGAAAAGGCGCTTGTAGTATTTTCTGAACATCTCGGAGTAGGATCTTTCGCCCTCTTGTCGTTGGAGCAGAACGTTCATCTTGATCTCACGATACTCTTGTCGGGCCTTGTCGTTGTGAATATCTCCACTCCCATAAAGGTTCGCAATTACCACGATGCCCTCCTCATCGTGATCGTTATCGAGAAGCCACCTATGCAGTGTTAGCGAGAAAGTTTTATCTAGGATGATGAAATCACAACCTAGGCGATTCGCAAATGATCAGACTACCCAGTCCAAGGAGAAGCCCCATAAAGCACTGGAGGACTAATGGCACGCGCCACGCATAATCACTTTTGATATAGCTGCAGCCATAGTCCACCCACACACTGGCAGCATAACCAAAGACATTGCCAGTGAACTCCATACTAGCAAGCTTCCCGCGATTATGCGGAGGCGATATCTCTGATTGATAGACTGGCACGATCGTAGACAGTGCACCCACACCCAAACCAGCAATGATTCTTCCAAAGATCATCATCGGCATCCCGTTCGCGAAAGCCTGGAACGCTCCACCAACGAAGAAGATCATCGAGCCAAACAGTATAGTCTTTCGTCTTCCTATCATATCCCCAATCCTGCCAACGCACAGTGATGCGATGAACGCTCCGACTTCAAGGATAGCAACCATGGTCCCAATCTGGGCACGCGTTGGCTGATGAAAGTAGTCTATGAAAAATGAACCTCTGATTGGCATCCAATTGTCAATGTGGTGATTCGAATTGGAAAGATCGAATGCCTTACGTTATTATGCCAGACATGACACCCTGGTCATAGCCAAAAACAAAGACTCCTAATGACACAAACACACTGGTAAAATACCTGTGACATGTCAGCACTGAGCTTCAGCCATACGAGTGCAGTCACATACAGCAAGGGCTGCCCCGTCAGGCCATGCATCTGGGCTCTCTGTCGGTCCCCCGTCATGATGATGGCGAGGACTTTCTCTGTACGACCGATCTGCCTCGCCGGAGGGTTCGGTATCTCGATAGCCTCTTTACTGAGGCCAGGATCGGCAGTCTTTTGCTCTGTATGATTATGGGGTGTATAATGAACGTGTTTCTGTCGGCGCTGTAGAGCCCTCGATTCCCCCGGAGCGCCGTCAGCGGACTCCCTTATCTGTATACGTAGAGGATCCTCCTCGTCGGCAAGCTGTTCTGCGAGGTCGCCGGTGTCACTCCAGAGTGAGAAGTCCGAGCCCGCGGAGTCAGAAGAGCGCCGATCCGGCCGCTTCTCATCCAGCAGTGCCTCTGAATGTTCGTCTCTGGGCTGCGAAGGAGGTGCAAGGGTTCGGAGGGGTATAGTCAAGCCGTGGGGCTTTGAAGGAGAAATGGTGCCGGTGATGGGTGGGCTGGCCGATGAGCAGCCCAAATGAATCTAAATGTAGTCCCGAGGGTAAATAGAGGTATTGTAGGCGGAGAGTATCGTGGAATGGATCAGCAGCCGACGGTGGGCTTCGGACGCGCCTTCTGCGTGGGAAATGGGACTGGATCACGATGGGAGGGGATCACGCATTGGTCGATAGCCGCAGTTTACTATTGCTGGGTGGGGAATAGTTACAAGATACTTTTGCAGAATATCGCACGAGACTTCGTTGAGCGAATATCTGGCAAGTGAGGTCTGGGTGTTTAGTCAGGAGCCAGGGGCCTAAGTACTGCGTGCTGCTGGGCTGCCCTCTTGGCGGCACTGCTAGCCCTATTCTATCTACCTATCATAGCGCAACAACATTCAGAAAACGGGCTCGAGACTTTTTCGAGCCACTTTCCAGTGTACCACGTAGCATGGAGAGCTTGTGACCGACAAGCAAAAGACATGCCACATCTAGGTTTTGCTAGACAGTACTCTTAGGGCAAACGCGACACTTGGCGATGTTATAGCATTTAGCAATGGCTTAGTGGATTGTTTCAAAGAGAGGCTAAAGTCATCTTAACTTAAGGTAGAATAGCGTGGGTAGGACGGGGTAAAGACGGAAGCTACTTTAGAGCAGCTTGATGTTTCTTTCGTTGAGGAAAGGACACAATGCTCAGCAGGCTCAATGTCACGTGATCACGTACGGCGCTAGCAAAAGGGTATGACAGCAGCCAGTGTCGGAGAAATCCCCATCGCTATTGCAGCGTCAAAGAAGTTGTTTGTCCACAGAATTATGACAGCGAAATGTATCCCCTTCACATGTGCACATCCTTACATGATGAGCTCTAGGGAATCCCAGCAAGCAAGTAGAATAATGACCTCGGTCCACAGATGGTCAGTGTTGTACGTTCTCAGCCTGGCCAGATGAAAACTTCTGTATCATTCATCCAGAGTCTCAAAGATAGCTTATGGCACCGATCCGAAATGAAGGTGGAGAGACCAAGATAGAAAATTGTGACCAGGGATACTCGTTGGGGAAAAGGTACAGCGTAGAACTGGAGTTGGCTATCGACCGCAACATGTCGTGCATGATCACTGTGAATCATGATTCAGAGATGGAGAAAGTCGGAAAATCGTAGATAGCCGTCATCACCAAAGCCCAGAGATCCTTTGGCTTTCGCTCTCACCTCCACGACAGGTATGCAGAGGCTAGAGATCCATGCTCGGGCCATAAGCTGCCTCAGCCTCTTGCGACCCGTCAGCGCATGCACAAATTCCGTAGAATATAAACGCTGTAACTCGGAGGTAGCTGAGCGATGAAACTGTATTCATCCGCAAGAAACCACGTAGGTCGACATCAACGAGGCGACGTCGAGCAAGAGTTAGCAGATTGTTTAGACCTTAACGTTTAAAGTTTAGGCTGATTGATGGCCCACCAGCCACTTTTCCTCTTCTCGACCCATCTCATTTCCTGCACCCGCGCGCAATCTCGTTTCCCTGTCTGCAGACATCACGAACTACCCACCTCTTGTCTCCCTCCTCATTCGACCTCGTCGCCGTCAATACAAAGTACTTCGTTCCTTGCCACTCTCTCAAGAGGAAGTCCTGCACGACGCACGCCCAATCGCTCTTTTTGGACGTCGCCCGCAGTTGCCCTGCCGATCTCGCGTCGCTCATTCTCGTTTTAGAACAACCAGTCCGCTGGCGTAGCACTACAACCAACATCGCCCATTGGCTATCTTGAGTGACGTCCGCCTTCATAAATCGAATATTGAACGACCTCCAGCACTTGACTGCTCCCGCATTGAGAAAGCACACTTGTTGCTGGTGGGGCGTAGGTGAAAGTAGGAAGCGTAGAACAATTTCACAATGGGTTCCACACAGTTTGGCAACTTTCATGTATGCCCTAGCTAGGGAACGATGAGTCTTATGTTCACTGACGTATGCAGAACTTTTGTCGAGACTCTACCCTCCCAATATGCAATGTGCGTTCATTCCGGACCCCAATCGACAAATCTCTCGAAGCCTGAAGCATTGCAGCATATTTGGTGGGAGTTTGCGCTAAAGGATGTTGCAGCTATTCAAAGAATCGCCTACACAAGCAAGCTCCGGAAGTCAATTAGAAGGAGCTGGTTTTGGAGGATGTGCGTTGACAGGCATAAGCCTTAGCAACGGACGGCATCTGTCAAATCTTGGTATATCTTGATGAGGTTGTGGAGGAAGCATGCGGTCTGACATTGTTCAGGGTCTATCCTACTCTGCGCGCTTGCCATCCTCGTAACGCTTTTCCTCCTCTACAGATCAGACAGGAAACAGGCGGCAGTGGGTCGGAGGTATGCTCATCGAGGACAGATTCTCTAACAGTCGTTGACCTCTGCTCAGGGAGTTTCAGCTGTTCCTCGTCGGCTATATAATCATTTCGATATGCGAGATCTTCACAGTCGGTGGTTTCCCTCTAGACCGCAAGGTCAGACTTGTACGGAAAATACCACCAGCTACTCAATTCAGGCATGCTGACCAGTGAAGGGCTTCACCGCGGTACACCTCGGCTCGATAACGGCAACGCTGTGGGTTCTACTATTGAACGGCTTCGTGGGCTATCAGCTCCTAGATGATGGGACGCCGTTATCCTTGGGACTCATACTACTCTCCGCCATAGCCTTCTTCGTTGGCACGGGATACATCGCGCTCGACACCGCCTTCAGTTACACAAATACTTTCGTACCCAGTCTGTCAGGCCCAAACAATCGCAATATTGCCCTCTACGTCCTCTACCAACTATTTCCGTTGATCTGCTTAGTCGGATTCTTCCTCCTCGAGACGATACTGGTTTTGAGAGTATTGGGGGAAAAGAAGCCTATGTGTTCGTTGCCTCACGCCAGTACTTCTCCCAACTATCGCTGACGAATCTTAGTATACCTATTTGCGGCGACTTTACTGTTCGCTATCGGCCAAATCTTTCAATACGTAATCAGCACCCACATCTGTCACGGCACCAACGGCAAGATCGACGGTGCCATGTTCGAAACCCTCTTCACCCTCCTCTCCGTCATCACGATCTGGGTCTTCTGGTCAAGCATTACTGAAGACGACTGGCCAATGCCCGTATCAGGAGAACCAAATTATACATAATAGCACCATATCGTCGCTAAGATACATTATGACTGACGTTTTTTGAGCGAGTTGTCTTTAATATTGCATGTCATTAGCTGTACAAACAATATTGCATCAGACCTTGCATCATCTTGGAATAGACAGGCTGCGCGTGTCTTCCGAGCAGGAGTAAGCAGGATGCCTAAGATGGAGACGAGGAGGGCTATATGTCCGCATCGAATAGATGTATACTAAAAACAATAAATGTTAATCATCAAAGACTTTTTCTCGGTGGTTTTCTATGGTACAAGGTTCTTTCTCTGTTGCTCCCGACCGAAATTCTCCCTCTCCGTTATCGTTCCAGACGCATATTCGACAGCTGCGCGCCGGGCACCTGCAAATTGCGTTGACCATTGGCATGCATCCGTCTCGCAAGCTCCGACTTTGACTTCAATTCATAAGATGTATCATGCATGATAACCTGGTCTTCCCTTTCTGCTGACCAAGGTCGCGTTACGCACCCTTCTCTTCCAACAGCTCACCCCATGATTATGTCTTCGATGGTGCGGGATGGACCGATTGCATTTGCAAGACATGGTAATACATGTTTTTGCAGAGAAGAAATAATGCTTCCACTTGCTGTGAATCAAGATCGTCGAGTATCTCCTGAATTGTACTGTTGAGAAATACATGTGAGCTACCGAGGGGATTATGGATGAGATCACCGTCTACATGTGTTTCGTGGAAGCTGTGGAAGCTATGTGCCTGCGATATCGAGGGTGAGGTTAGGTTATAATGGTGGTGTTTGGGTTTGGCCTAGGACGCGTTGCGAATGGATAGGTGAATCGTTGTTGGACGCTTGTGGGGGTTTGAGTAGGTTGTTGCAGAGGCAGTGGGTGTGCTTTTCTTTTCGATTGAGCTAGCCTTGCATTAGGGGGAGTAAGGTTAGCAAGTCCATGAATGGGGCTGCTGAGGAGGCTATTGGTCGTGGGGAATGGGTTTTTTGGAGATTGATATTAGGGTTTTTTGGAGATGGAGGGTTGAATTGTTGGGGAGGTTTGGAGTAAGGGTGGTTAAGTGATGTGTGGTTTGTAAAGGAGAAGGAGAAGTTGGGGGTTAGGCTTGGTTTCCAGATGATTTGTGATTCGATGTTTGAGTAGATGAGTCGATACTTTCAGCTCTACGATAGATACAGTCAATGAGGACCTTGTATAGTATGAGTGTTTCCTAGGCAAGCTGTCATCGGAGTTCATGGCGAACGAGTAACGATGTCGAGCCACTAGCGCATGGAGTAACCTTGGCTCCATCAAGCGAAAAGCTTGGCATTAAGATATGTCGAATCCAAAAGATACGGTAGCAACAACAAACCTTAGACGATGACATAAAATAGCTAGTCTTCAACATGGCCGACTCAGATGACGATTATGTGCAGGATATCTCTGACGAGGAAGTGGCAGCACACCAAGTCACCCGAGGTGCCGGAACAAGCTCTAGAGCGACCGGCCATGGTTCTCGAGGTGCAGGATGGGAGGTTATGCGTACGTGGGAGAACGTTGTGGAAGGAGCGGATGGGACGATAAGTTCTACAGTGGAGGGGCTACTCGAAGCAGGCAAGAGGAAGAGGTGAGAGGGCACATGGTGAAATTATACCAGTCCCCACAAGAAAGTGGAGATGATTGACGGTCTTCGTATTGGTGGCAGGTTGCTCAAAGATACAACACCGCTTCAGCGAGGAATTATACGGCACTTGCTCCTGGTGCTCGATCTATCGGACGCTATGGCTGAGAAGGATCTACGGCCAACAAGATATCTTCTTACGCTTCGCTATACGATTGCCTTCATCACCGAGTTCTTCGAACAGAATCCTATCTCTCAACTCGGCATAATTGGTATGCGAGATGGTATAGCACTTAACGTATCTCCGCTCTCGGGCAACCCCAACGACCATATTGTCAATATCCAGAAACTGCTGCTGGAGGATCCGAAAGGGCAGCCCTCCCTTCAAAACGCTCTCAACATGGCTCACGGCTGGCTATACCATACGCCTAGTCACACAACGAGAGAGGTACTCATCCTCTTCGGCTCTCTACTCTCAAGTGATCCAGACGATATCCATACCACCATCGCAGAACTCGTCTCCTCACATGTCAATGTCCAAATCATTGGTCTAGCCGCTCAAGTGGCCATTTGCCATACCATCGCCACTCGCACAAACCCCACCCTACCCACCTCACAGACTTATACCGTTGCCCTCCATGAGCAGCACTACCGCGATCTGCTCATGCGCTCTACCACACCCCCAACAACCCCTCACGCCAACGCCGAGGAGCATGCTGCCACGAGCTCTCTACTGATGATGGGTTTCCCATCGCGCACTGTCGATCCAGCACCCACCCTCTGTGCATGTCACGGCAAACCCTCGCGCGAAGGCTATCTCTGCTCGCGCTGCAGCAGCAAAGTGTGCACTCTACCCACGCAATGTCCAGCCTGCGGGCTCACACTAATCCTAAGCACCCACCTGGCACGTAACCATCATCATCTGTTCCCATTGAACAACTGGAGAGAGGTCAATTGGATCAAAGCGAGCGCGTCGGGACAAAACCATTGTTTTGGGTGCCAAACACCTTTTCCTGAGAGGCCAGCTGCTGTCGATCGACGTCCAAGTACGACTGGTGGACAGAACCATGATCGGATGTCGCTCAAGACTACTCGTGGTAAACCCAGTGCTCCGAAAAAACCACTCAAAGCGAGCAAAGACGGAGTTTCCGAATCCGGGCGCTATGAATGTGAGAGCTGTGAGTGCTTCTTCTGTATCGATTGCGATGTTTTCGCGCACGAGGTCGTGCATAATTGTCCCGGGTGTCAGAGTCGGCAGGGAGATCTGCAGGATAAGGGTGCGAGGGAAGAGAATGGGGGGATGGAGGTCGTTGTTGAAGATGATCATTGATGAAGGTACGAAAGCAGATATTTGGGTATGTGGGGGGTATATAAGCACATACTACATACTAGTAGGTGCATCTCGATGGCATCCGAGGTATGGCAATGGCGCAAGGTTTGGAAAGGTAATACCCAAAGAAAGATGTCTCATGAGACAGACATGGCAGATCCGGATTTCCCAACCAGGTAAGGTAAGTAGGAAACAACGACACTTTCCATGATTCGTTAATCAGCTCAGCGTTCGGTCTTCATGGCAATATTGCCTCTACCACCAACACCGGGTCCATGCCGTTCGGATTGCTAACATTTGCATCATAGTCAAGTAAGGTAAGTGAGGGGAGGGATATGAATTGGCCTTCCAAGGTCCCTTTTCATAGATTAGCCACTGCCGCTTCGAATTTGACGTTTCCTTAGCATGACGTGGTTCTCTTGTCCACATCTACTAATGAGGTTAAGTCGACCTCTTACTATAGTCATCCCCTTCATCAATTCGTTGACCAAAATCTACGCCTGCTTCTAAGATTCCATTTCCCGTTTCTCCTTCAAACTCCCCTCTAGTGACGAAGCCTTGTACTCCACGCCCCGCCGGACCTTCAGTCTCAACTTCATCGGTTCCTTCTGAATCAGCATGATGACTGGAAAATCATCAAACTCGACACGCTCCGTCGGCTCCTCCGCGATATCGAACGCCCACAGCAGTCTGGTCACCACGAGGTGCAATTCTACCCATGCGAGAGGTCGCCCGAGGCAGCTGTTGAAACCGACGCTGAAGGGTTTACTGGCGGAGAGGTGGTCGTGTGCATATTCGGCGGGACATTCGCCCGGTGGTAACCAGCGCTCGGGGACAAATTGGTCGGGGTTGGTGAATAGTTTTTCGGAGCGGTTGACGGCGAAGGTGCGGACGCCTAGTCTGGTCTGAGAAGCTGTTAGAGTCATGGTTTGGTCTGGAAGATTCGGTCACTTACGCCACCGGGAAGATAGACACCGCAGTAGGTGTCGCCGCCTTCGGGGACCATGCGTGGAAGACCTCCGGGGATCGGGTTGCACATGCGTAGGCCCTCGTTGAGGACGGCTTCTAGGTATGGGAGACCTTGGATGGAGGTGATGGTGATGTCTTCTTCTCTCTGGTACTTTGTGCGGATCTCCGCGCATAATCTTTGCATGATCTTCTCGTTCCTGGACAAGTGGTTGAAGATGCCGGTCAGGGTTGTCGCCGTCGTCTCCGAGCCTCCGACGATGATGAAGTTGAACGTCGAGAGTATCTCGTCCCGCGACATGTTCTCGAAATCGACGTTGTTTCTCATGAACGGTGTCATGAAGTCCGGTCGGTCGCTCTTCATGTCCAGACGACGGTTGATCCGCTCGTTTGCATATTCGGTGTGGCGGCGTTGACCTTCTCTGATGCTGTTGGGGATCAATTTTTCGAAGAGGAACTCGGTGGACGGATAGTATCGGGGCGCCGCTGCGATTGACATGCCCTTGAGGTAGCTGAACAGGGTGCGGACCCAGGAATGATACTCCCCGGCTTCGAGACAGCCGAACGGTTCCCCGAACGCCAAGTCTCCGATCACGTCCATGGTGAAGAAGTTCAGCCAGTCGGTCATGTTCACCAGGGCGCCGCTGCCCAGGGCGGTTGAGGCGACCGCGTGCTGATGAAGTTTGGCCACGAGCGTGTCTGCGTGGTGGTGGATCAGAGGGTGTTGCGTTCGAAGGGAGTCTTCGGTGAAGGAGTTGCTCATGAGACCGCGGACGCGGGCATGGAACTTGGCGTCGCTCGTCGTGATGAGGTTATCAGCTTGGCCATTTGGTGCTGTTTAAGTCAGAAAGAGTGTGAAGACGACGTTGAAGGGGAAGACCTACCTATGTAATATGCCTTGTCTCTGACCGCTCGCTTGTGGCCACGGCGGAAGGCATAAATGTCATTCCATGCTTCTTCGTTTGCGAAAGAGACTTCATCTGGAGCGAGACGTATGATGTCGCCATACCTCTCGTGAAGTTCTCGCTCGCGTCGAGTGAGCTTGCCGGTCAAGAGGCAGTAAATGAAGGGCAAGCGAGAGGCAGCCCACAGCTTGGGTCCAGGGAACTTAGCGAGTGGATGAAAGTACAGGTTGTAAATCGCTTGGGCAACTGGATACTACGACAAAGCCCGGTCAGTTGAGTATATTCGAAACAGGTGGAACAGGACTTGGCTGACGGATAAGACAGCACAGGTTGCCGCAAGGATCTGAAGCGCAAAGTTATGTTGGAGTGCATCAATGACGACGCTCAAGATAGCCATGATTGACGAAGGTGATGGCAATTTCTGGGCTTCAGGGCAAGGTTGCGAGTATGCAATGCCATAACCTTACATGTACAATGGATTGCAGGCAAGAAGGAAGGGGTGGAGAGTTGACGAGATGGTGGGATGCCCGTCAATGCACGCTAGTAGATACTGATCCTGTCAGATGAAATACCGTACTTAAGCATCCATGCGGCACGACTTATCATACCCTACGATGGTAAGCACTAAGGTAAGTACCACAGTACAACATAATTTTATGCATGTATCTTACCACGCTTACTTTACCGACTCCGGGACTCTAATGCGGCGATGCGGCCCGTTGGAACGGACTTCCGCTGACTTAGTCCTAGTGCTGTCAGACGTAAAGTACCTCAAGTGCATTAAGGTGCATACTACTAGGTATGTATTACATCTCCAGTAGCGCTATCTGCAATGTAACGCTATGCGACATCAGCTAAGGCTGGAACTAGCTCATGTTTTTGCAGTCCACGGAGTAGGAAGGTCAAGAATGAAAAGTCAAGACTGGACGATATGAAGCTGATCTACTCACCCGTGCCATACTCCCACTTCCATGCTCGTATTCGCAGGCATGGGTATGCTCTTGTTCCATCTCAATCCATCCCACACCTAACTCACCCCTGGTCACCTTTCGAGATGTCTCTTCAGCTGCGCCGTTTGATGAGATCTGGGCATCAACCGTGTCCAAGGATTGTTCAGCTGTCTATCTATTCGTTATGAGCTCCCTCTGTTCACATTCTTCGGACCTGAGGTGAACCCTGTGGTCCATCCCACAGAGTAATCCAGAGGGAAGAGCCTTCATTACCGTCGTCATCGTCTTTCTCTTTTTGGCCCTCCTGGCGCTCGCCCTGCGCGTTTATTCTCGTCGACTGAATGAGGCTACGCTTGATGCGAGCGACTACTTCTGCACGGCGGCTTTGGTCAGTGCTACCATAAACTACTCAGACCAACTTCAACAAATTTACTAACATCTCCGAGATCTTGGATATAGGTCTGGTCGTTATAGTATGGGAAGGTAAGAGATTACATGCTCGCAACAATCGTCGTCTCTCGTACTCCTTACTGAATTGTTCAGCATTCTCGCATGGCTGGGGCGAGGACATCAGCCACTTCACACTGGCAGATGCTCGCATTGCGGCATGGGTGAGCACCGCACTTCATCTCCTTACCAACAATCACAGCCAGAGCCTTATTGATGGACGCAGACCTTCGTTGCCATCGAGATAGTCTGGAACGGTGCAACGGTAGCAGTCCGCATCTCCATGCTCCTCCTCTACATCCGCATCTTCCGCGTCCGTAGCTTCCGCGGCATCTGCTGGACCATCGCAGGCCTCAACGCTGCAATCTTCATCTCCGTCGTGCTGGCCACCTGCCTCATCTGTCGCCCCATCACCTACAGTTTCGACAAGACAATCCCGCACGGCAAATGCGGAGACCTGGACCGGTTCGAGAATTATACCGCCATCGTCAGTCTATTCGCAGACACCACCATCGTCGTCCTGCCTATGCCTATGCTCTGGAGGCTGCAAATGGAGGTGAGGAAGAAAGTAGGAATCAGCATCATCCTCGGCATGGGAACCATGTCAGTCCTTGTCCACAAAACCACGATCAATTCGCGACTAACCCAGAAACTCAGCATCTGCGCCCTAACTCTAAACCGCGTCATCTGCTCACACTACTACTACATACACAACTACACCAAACAAGCCGCCCTAATCGCCCTAATAACCGCCCTCGAACCCATCATCGGCGTCATAAACGCCTGTCTCCCCTTCCTCCCCCTCGTCCTCAAACGCCTCGTCCAATCCCCCCTCTTCCTCAACGCCACCACCCCCTTCAACTCAATCTCAATCTCAAAGCGCAGCAACAACAAAAGCTACCACGCCCCCAACAGCAGCAACGGCTTCGCCCGCGTCAACGAATCCGCGTCTAACAAACAGGGCCTCAGATCGGATGTCGAAATGAGCCCGATCAAATTACCGTCGTATGGGAAAACGTACGTGAGTACGGGTTCGCAAAACAGCATCCCGGAAAGCGGCCCATGGGACGATCTGAACGATTTCAGACGCCAGGATCACATTTTCGTGCGTCGAGTTTTCTCGATAGAGTAGAGTAGGGTTTGGCTATGGTAAGGGTAAGGTATGGACGGGCTATGGCAGGGAAGTCGAGAAAATCGGCGTCAATTTTACCACCTTCAATAACGTTATGTATTTGAGAGAGAGACGAATGATAGAGTTCGAGGCATGCAGGCAGGCAGGCAGGGGAATGGGGATGAGCATAGTATAGCATAGCATACGGCAACTGTATACTATACGTATACTAGGAAGGACTATATCCACCATCCACCATCCCAGCATCCCCAATCTCCAAACCTTCCCGTTTCCCCACTTCCAAAACCCCCAACTCAATACTTATCACATAAACGATTAATTCTACATAGATTATTTCTCAAAATCTTGAGCATATGCTATTCCAAGGGAAAGGCACACGATCCCTCAAAACATGCTATTCTATGGGGATTTCTGCCTCGGAGACCGCATCCCTGTGCCAAGTGCATACCCCTCGACGAATTTTGAAGTCATATGGGTACAGCGTTTGCTCCAGTCGTAAATCTCCGACAACTTATTCCATTTGCAGGTTGTTTCCACGCTGCTGGAGGCTGGATTATGGGCACAAGGTGCGCATGAGTACTCCCGAGATAAGGTCTTGAAAATCCTTGAAGATGCCAGAGAAAGTGCTGGAGGCCTTGTCGGCTTTGGTGAGCTATCTTTGATATCGAGCGAATATGGATACTCATAGCGCGGCAGCCCCCGGTATCGAATCTGACTTGGACGACAGTGCAAAGTCGTCTATTATACTCAGCCTGTTTGGCAGACCAGGGTTCTCAGCCCGCATTGTAGAGCACTTCGATTCTTCCAATTGTCTGAAGACGTATAACGCTGAGAGAGTTTCGAGTATCAGCGCCAATTGTAATGCCCTCCTTAGCATGGTTCTTGACTCGGGAGAGTACCAATCGAAAATTCCAACGATGGAGAAAGTGACAGCTTATGTGAGCAACAGCTGGTGGGACACGGACGGTTCGCTAGATGATAAATGGGTAAGTATACTATGTGCTCTGATGAATCTCATGTCGGAGCTGACAATGTGCCATTGCCGGAACAGAACCTTTCAGCGTATTATCCAGCACTGCTGATGGCTCGATCGTTCATTGAATTACTTCGGGCATGGGACACGGGGAGGTGTTCGCAATTTTCGCGCGTGCTTATCCAGATCAATATTATGCCTACACTCTTCCAGTGCATGATCCAGATTCTCCAATCTCAGAACCTTGACGGCTCTTGGGGTCGAAAGGGACCGAATGAAGAGACAGGTTATGCAATTCTCACTCTTTTAAGTTTACGTGTCTTGCCTTTGGCCCAATTCTTTCGCACAGAACTTGCGTCTGCGATCGAGCGTGGCCGTTCATTTCTCAAAACGTCGCAAGTCCTTCAACCAGAGTGTCTATGGGTCGAGAAGGTGACCTATGGGTCTGCAAATCTGGCAAAAGCGTACAGCGTTGCCGCATTGTACGCTTCAACAGATGAACCATCGCTTGGACGAGGTGTGACGGAGCTTTGTAGTACGCACTATAAGGATCTAGCAGAGTTCGGCAGTCTGATTGACCATGGGCCACTGTCGAAGCAACCTAGATGGCTAGTACTCGCGTCCTGGATAGACGGCCGGCTTTGTGTTCCGCAGCTGCAAAGGAGTCTCGGAGATGCCGGCGAGGTACCAGGACTGGTCGAATACCGTGCGATCACGGTATTCCATTGGATCTTTGCAAATCATAGAACAGGTTTGGCACTCTCCAACCGATTCCTCTGCGACATGATGAGCGTGTCAATCTTGAAAGATCGCCTTGTTGCATTGCTAGATGACGCTTCAGTCTACCAAAGCCGAGCAGAGCTTGACCAATTGATCGACGCTATCGACAAGGCTGTTGAGAAGGAAAATCATCCCTCGCTCCCGCACATGCCGAACGGAGATCATAATCTTAATGGTGAAAGCAAGAGATCCAAGGGGTTGTCCATGGCTGAGGACACTATATCCGCTTTCCTAGGCTTCTTTAAAGACCACGATGGTCTCTCCGGAGCTAGCAGACACGACAGGGCAACTTTGCAAAATGAAGTGAACTACTTCCTCCGGGCTCAAATTGTGCGTATAGATGAGCGTAGTAGAACAGAATACCCGAGATCGGATCATTGTGGTATGAATCCTCGCGATCCAGCCCACTGGGATGGTCCAACGGTTTCTGCAAGCCTTACGGGATGGCCTCTCATTTTCGCCGTTGCAACGTGCCTGAGGGCACGTAATGGAAGAGAATCATGCCCCACGGCGTCGCAGAAGCGTGTGGCCGAAGACGTACGCAATTGTTCCGCAACAGTCTTTCGACTCGAACAAGAGCTGTCCACATCTTGTAGCACTTTCCCTGCTTCCAACCTGGGAAGTATAAGGAGTCAAGCCGAGGAGCTTCTGTCGTACGAGAAAAGTCGACTGAGTTTGGCAATGGGACACCTATGGAAGATGGGCCTCCATCAGGACGCACTGAACACCATTGAGCTTGTCGTCGATGTTATAGACCTCGCGGGGAAACCCTTTCAGATGCGGCTTTGAGTCTCGCGTTTGGACTGATATAGAAGGTACAATCGGGAATAAAATAGGGAATGTGGAAGATTTGAAGGCAATTACATTAGCGTGGTTTTGTAAAATTTCTAGATCTAGTCTAGAACTAGCAAGGTGTGGTATTTTTGCAATCTGCCGGTTTCGTTACCAACGTTGCTATCCTTCGCATCATCTACCTCGTCGCTCTCATCACTACGGAAGACTACACTTAGATAGCAGTATACTGCTGGATACAGTCTATGCTTGATCCCAGTATTCTAATCATCGTCGCATGTAGCCCCACAGAAGACATCTCTATCACAGCCTTACGCGGACCGTCCGCTGACGAAAAATTCTCTCCCCATTCTCCAAATTAACAAAGTACGCACTTCGTTTCTCCCTGTAGTGGTTACCTGACAAAGCTTTGATTCTCTTCTTGGTTGGGCATCCGGAGCCCTCTGAAAGAAACTCAACTGTGCAATTCTTGACCTTCCGATCCACCCTCATCATCACCGGACTCACTTTCCGTTTCCACTCCGTGGTGATAAGACTTCTTGTCTCCCTCATTCCGAGACGCTGGAGCAGCACGCATCTCTTGCTCTTCACGCTGCTGCCTCATTAACCTCCCAATTTTTTCTTCCAGATCCGGGATAGCATAATATATAATATCAGATGCCATGCCGAGGTCCTTGATTTTCTGGGCTTCTACTTTCCTCTTTATGAGCTGTTCGAGTCTATGGCGTGCTTTCTCGAGCTCTTCGCCCGTGCTGGTTGGAGGGATATTTGGCTGGTCTGGATTAGGTTGGGCCACTTTGCCGGTATCTGAAGTAGCAAAAGCAGGTTGCGCTCGGGGAAGCGTAAATCTCACTTCTGGGCCTGTTCTTTCCGTTCCTGTTTGTTCCTGGCGGTCGACTTCAATAGGTGGTAAAGGTACCGTAGGGTCTGCACGCCGTCTAACATATATGGTCTCGTGACCGCGAGGAACCTGTAGGGGAGCTTGTGATGGAGAGCTCCTGGCTGGCAAGATATTTTCATATTCAGCGGCGGAACGGTGCTCAGTGTATCCGCCGTGTGGGGGATTGTTTTCATTCCATATTTCAGGCATTGGAGGAGAACCTCGAGGTACCGCAGGAAATCCGGTTGAGTACATATCGGGTCCGCGGTTCATAGCATCGATAGCTTCACCCCAGCCTCTTTCCTTGATGACTGTCTTTGAACGCTCTTTCGAGTCTTTTTCGAGGGCCTGGTATGAAAGTTTGACAAGCTCTTCAATGTCACTCTTTTCAGGCAAAAGTCAGCTCGTAAACCCAAGTCATCACTTTGGAATCTTTCACATACTAGCTCAAGATCAGCTGAGATCGAAAAGTTTCCCGTTTCTGATCTGGTGTACGAGTATCCAAGGAGATCCAGCGCTTCTCTTCGAATCATACCTCTACCTAGCTCAGTACTTCGAGGCTTCCGATGATAACGAGGAATAAGGTGCGAGGGCACGAATGCGCATGAGTAGATAGGGTGCTGATCTATATAATGCACTTGGTTGAATGGGGTGCTTTTTGTATAGTAAATGCCGCCCGTCGTAGACCGTAATGCGGCCAGTATTTCATCCCCAAGTCGGCTATCTGGTGGTTGAGCAAAAGGATGAGATGACCTCCAGAAATCCTTCTGGGGTGGAATAGTAATTACACGAGGGGCATTACTATATCGTGGCTGTGATTCATTCAATGGTGGAACTCGTGGCATATGATCATCCTGAAGATGAGAAGAATTTCCATATAATCCTGGATAATGTGTCGGACCAAGATGGTCTTCGTTAGATCCGGCGCCAGGAGATGGCGACCGTCTGTGCGTATCGAAACGAGGGTTTGGACTTCTACGCTTAGATGCCAGCTCACTAAAGAAAGGATGTCAGCAAATCCGAGAACAAACGGTGGCCCTCATACTAACGCTTCGGTTTTCTCTCGAGCAGCTTCTTCATCTAAAACATTGGAAATAGGTGCAGAACCCGAGGTCGTCCATTTGTCCAGTAGCAAGCGGACACTGTTTGTCGCTTCTTGTGTTACAGACTTTGTATTAACGTCTGGACCCTGCCCGGCAGGGATAAGGCGATCGGAGCGAATCCGGTCAGGAGCCTTCGGTTTGTATGGGATCATTTGAAGGAGAACATTCGATTCGCGATGCATGATAGGATCTGAAGCAAGATAGTGTAACGATCGCGGCTGGAAAGAAGGTCTCGAAATCAATACTTCTGTATCTGAAGTATAGCCCGCTGGTCCAGTACCGTGTTGGTCATCCTGATCTTCGGACTTTGTACTATTAGTATCATCACCAGTCCCGTCATCAGAAATGGAGTCCACGTTCTGGATATCGGAGGCCCTTGACGTAGGCGATGGAGACCGCTTTATCGGCGGCTCGTTAATATTGGATCCGCTCAGTGTATTTGTTGGAATTGTCCTACTGTTTCCATGCGGATAGCGTAGTCATGGATCATCGCTACCTCCGGACAGGGGCTGAGATCGCACCTCTGCTTCCGTTGATCGTTCAGCACGTCTGAGCTCTGTCAGGTTATTGTAGCTCTCCATGATAAATGTCTTTAGGAGCCTAATTTCCACATTCAGACCAGTGATATTCTCAGAATCTTGCTTAGACCTATTGATCTTAGGAGATGCTGAATTATTATTCGGGGGTATACATACCTTGAGTCTATGTGGCCCAATTTTGACACTGTGAGTGTATGTATTATGCATTGTAGCATGGACTGATGGGAATCCAGCCTGGCCTCTAGCTCCATGGCTTTTGTCCTCTTGAACAACCATCTAACAGCAACAAAATACCGAGAAGGTTTCGATTTCACTGTGAGGTTGATTTCCCTGAATGTCCGTTTACAAGAATGCTTGATCTTTCGAATGTCACGGAGCACCTCTTCAGAGCAATTCGTCCTCTCTGTTTCGAGTACCTGTCCCATATGCTTGAGAACAGCAGTGAATTGTGAGACATGTTTGGCCAAGGCATATATCTGCTGGTTAGCATTTATCATGATGTCGGCTGTCTCGTAAAGAGTCGTCGCTACTGATGTCCCAAAAGCAGCGACGCTGAAGATGCTGGCGACGAGGCCAATCTCAGCCATTGTGTCAGGTCACTAGTTGTCAAAAAAATGAGGACAATCTTGCTTGTTTCTATTGAAGTAGTCCGAAAGACATAAGAAGAAAGAAATCCAATTGACTTCTGAGCTCGAGGCTTTTTCAGGCGGTGGCTGTGCTCGTACCAGCATTGCTGAAGGGGTGGGGGCACTTTGAACTTTGTAAAGCCATCGTTTTAGGCATCTGCGACAGCCTTGAGTTGTAAGAAGACTTAGATACGGAGTACGTCAAGGGAAGTGTCAAGATCGACGAAGGAATAAAGCGGAAAGAAGTATAGCGCGCGCTCCGCCCCGCAGACTATTCTAGGCCTAGTCTGTCGATCAGGGGAACTCATGTACCATTAGTACAATTATCCCCCCAAAAGGATACTTCCCCTTTCCATCCTTTGGACTATTACTTATATACATGGTCAGGCTTACCTACCCCGGCACTGCGTCGCCTAGATGTAGGGGGTTTCTTTGGCACTGGAGCTGCTCACATTCGTTGTGTATAGGCATGGTAGCAGACTCCTGTGTCCTGTGGTTGCTTATCGGTCAAATGGTGAAACGAAGCATTGTTAGCTTTTCTTCGTTGAGTGATGCGGATGAGGTGATATCGTACTTATATATATTATTATCTTTTTTACGTGGTATCCATGAGACGACATAGCAGTAATAGATAAGAGGAAGTAGGGTAGAGTAATATTCTCGGAGATATCGATATTCCAATTCATGGACCCAACGCAAGCCGAAGTATGACGTTGCTGGTAATCGCTCTGCTCACATGACGGCATCGAGTACCCTTCTCTTCATCGCTTTCAAGTCTTCCTCCTTCTCCATAAGCTTTCGCTTCAGAGTCAGCGCTCTCTTCTTCCAATCCACATTATGCTCTTCCTCATCTGCAACTTCAATCGTATCTTCCTCCGACCCTTCATCTAGCTGATTGAAGAAATCAGCGGATGACCTCCGTTCCCGATTGTGATTCGATTGACGGTTAACCTCGCCATTGATCAGTAATCTTGGCGGCGTTGCCAACCTCACAGGGCCACCGGAGTGTTCGGGTACTTGGAGTTGAAGTTTTGATCGCTTTAGTAGTATTGTTTGGTCCTTCGGAATGGGTACCTGACCGAGCTGGATTGGCGGCTGAGCCGCTGGGGTACTCTCCCGGCTCGGCTCGGGGGTTCCTTGCGTTGGTGTTCCTATGCTTATGCTCGGTGTCTTCTTGGCATCCGGATTCGCCGGGAACGTCGAATAAGGGCCGTCCTGTACGGAACGATTGCTTGGAGGTCTGCCTCGCAACTTGCCGGTCGAGGTATTGCTGTTCGAGGGCCAAGCGCTTGATATGGCGGGTCCGTGCCTCTTCCGTGTCCGAGATGGAGATTTGCTGGTTGTGGATGTTGTAGAAGGGTGAGCGGATTTAGGTTCATCGAAGGCAGGGCTGGCGGAGAATGCATGTCTAGGTGTAATTGCAGATTGAGGATACGGTGAAGAAGGGGTCTCGATATTATTGAATCGCCATCGCATCTGCTGGGCTCCAATTTGAGCGCTGAGCAGGTTCGGAGTCGATTCTCGCCCAGTGCTTGGCGTTTTCGGTGCCGGAGCAAGAGCAACTTGGGCTGCTGACCACACGTCTGTTTGACTTGGTTGTGTGCTCCAAGGCATAACACTACTTGGAGCTGCCGAGTATTGGTCTTCGAACATGCTAGAAAATTCGGCGCTACTGGAGCGAGTGTTCTGCTTCTTATTGGTAGCATTAGCGTCAGACTCAGCCTCGATGTCCTCCGCTTTCCGTCGTCCACGCTTCGGTCTCCATTCAGGGAGTAGTGCTCGAATCGCCAGGTCTTCTTCTGCAGGAATTGTGTCACGAACGGTGGTGGCTAGAGACTCATCCAATGCAGGTCTCTCCGTAATGTATTCGCTGTTTTTGCTTTGTAGATACTTGAAGAATGCGTCAACATGAGTGACTTTGAGCCATCGCTATTGTCACCATGTCAGCATGTTCTTTGCCTTACCAAAGGTGGTATATAGATGCATAATCTTTCTGCAGCCCGCATTAACCAATGGTAACAGGTGAAGTACTCGTAAAGATATGACAAGAGGATGAGGATGATAGTTAAGATATCGGACGAAATTGAATTTGGACCATGTTATGAGAACCAAAGTTGGGAACCGTTCACTTTCCATGAGATGATCTACAACGTATTGGTGAAATGGTAATTTGAGCATACTGCTGACTAGATTGAGAGATCTGGACACTTCAATTTACAATGTTGCAGGCAAGGATACGTGCAATACAAAGGCGTTCGTCAACGATGGTGTATTGTGTTGGTGGAGTTGTGCCAATATCGACACGTCGGCGATAGCGGAGACTATTGTTGAATACGCTTTATGGAGATCGTGTTACGAGAACCGATGGAGATGCAAAGAAACGGGTCAGGACTGTGTGCCGGCCAAAAGTCTCTTTGTGACTCAATAGCTGAATGAAGTATCAAGGAGAACGCTCCTGGTAAGTAGCATATTCTTGCAGTATAACGAATGGCTGCCTTCTCGCAGTGGAGGCGGAGGATGCAAAAAGCGCAGAAGGAGAGAATGGAAAGAGGTAATTACTTTCAGTCTGACGGCATACTGCTGCACCTTCTGCGAGCTCTGATTCTTAGCCGCGTCCGGTTTCTCAACTCCCAATTCGATGACCAGCTGGTTCCAAGTTTTGATATCCTGAACCTCCAGCCTCCTGATCAAATCGAATAGTCTGAAAGGGCTAAAGCTTTTGCCGTCGCTCTTCGGTGGAGTTTGAAAGACTTTTCTCAATTCCGTAGTATCAACATTCGTAGGAACAGACGGATTGCAAAACAATATAAATTGTACGTATGCGTCTTCTATCGAGCTGTCGTTAACTCCAGTAGGTGGCAGACTGCGCTCTGCTAAAGTAGTGTTGTTGTGGGTATTATTGTGATGGATAGGGATTGGGTATCCATTATTCTGGCCATGAATCGCAGTTGTATTCTGTTGCGATTGAAACCTGGCATAGCTAGGAGATAATTGAGTATGCTGTTGAATTCGGTGACTTTCAAGATTCGGATCTATCATGGGAGCCGTGGGGGCCAAAGTGACAGGTTCGGTCGCCCGTCGCGGCAAATGCTGCTGTTGTTGCTGCTGCTGCTGATAAAATGGATTGATATGGTTCATCATAAGGGTATTGTATCAATATCGACTCGTGCTTCATCGAACGCCTGGATGTTCCATCGCGCAGGATGGGTAGATGTCGCAAAATTTTGAGCGGTGGGGATTAAGCTAAAGGACTCAGCCCCAGCGAAGACGCATCCACCACGCCAGATCTTTGATTGCCCTACATGAACCGACAATCTATCTGTATACAAAGGCTAAGCGAACTTTAGAGCTAGATGTTGAAGAATAATCCTTGATGATTTATCTGGGTAATTTGGTTCTTATGGTAGATGAAAAGAACTCGAATAGGCAATCGGCGCGATGGGGTTGCAAGGATTTGAGATACTTTTGGGGAGGACGCTGTCCTACACCAAGCAACATCTGCCGCCATCACCTCAGCTATTACCATTCCCGAACATCTTTGACAGAAACTGCAAAACACACTTCAATCGTTGCTTAGTAGTCTATAGAATGTATTGGAGATAAGAGAGCTGTTGAGTTCGGTAAAACCTATCTTGATAGCACACCAGACTTCATTATTGAATACAGATATATATGATGTTATTTCCGGTTCGTCAGAAGCTGCATCATCCAAGGGCTATTACATCGGTCATCAGAATACCACCTTAGAACGCTACATTACCTTGCTGCGGCATTATCGCTACACCTATGGGAATCATCTGTAGATCTCTAAGCTGTTACTCGTATCGCACGCGCCTATTTTATTAAAGTACCATCCATGTGCCTAAGAAAGATTGGCATTAGCAGATCCTTTCATGAAATCAACCGGAGATACGTGACAAGATTGAGAGGTGTGACGCTTTCGCAACCAGTACTTCAACTCGAAGTTTGGAATGTCTTCGGATGGAAAAGCTTTGGGAGAGATGACTTACTGCAATGTCAGCCCCGTTCCCAATGTTGCCTGTGTTCCCAAAAATATTGACTGGGCCTGAATGTTTCGTGATATCGCCAGCAGTGACAACCACGTTGTTGCCAGTGTTGATGTAGTATTCTGGGCTAATATGAACAAAGCCCAGGATAAGAGGTGGCAGTCTTGGCACCGGGTCATCCAAATGTGTGACCCTGAAGTTCCCTCCAAGATTTTGATTCGTAATGTTATTGCTCACAATTAATCCGCCGATCCTTGGTTGCCCATAGGTATACAGATCGGTCGATGTCCCTGCATTGCGTAGTTCAGTCGCCGCGATAGCCGCAATGGCACCTCCAAGACTATGGCCCACGACGACGACTTTGTAAGATGGATTGGCCGCTGCTGCGGTCATCAGAACGGCTAGAACCCCAGTGCGTGCTTCCAGCCAGCTATTGTAAAAGCCTTGATCGACAGTACAGCCTAAACAGAGGTCTGTGGGTACTGCAGGGAAGTCGGCATCGGCAACGAAGTTGCGAACCGATCTGGAACCGCGGAAGGCGAGAATGGTAAGGAAGCGGGTGTGGTCAAGAGCGATATAGCCGGTAACATCTGTAATAAGAGAGCTGGAAAAGCAACCATTTAGCAGAGGCTCGAGCAGTCATTGAGGCTGATGAATGTCTAGTAGAAGAAGAACCCCACTTTTCGAACTCGTGAACTGTAGTTACGTTGTCGGCTTCGACGAGAGGGCAGTTGTTGCTCGTGGGGCAGGTCAATTTGGCTCCTCCATTTTGAACATTGTTGTTGCTTGGGCAGTAGGCTGCGGCCGCAAATTGTTCGAAAAATTCAAGGTTTGCGAAGGTACCCGAGTCAACCGCTGTTTACTCATGGTGTTAGCGAAGAAATGGCTGTGAGTGAATGGAATGGACTTCTGACATCGAGACTCAATCGGGTTTGCAAGGATTGAGGAGCTATAAAGGAACGCGGTCGCGACTAGCTTAGATATGATAGAGAAAGTCATCATCAGTAGAAGAGCCTGATGTCCGGTGATATAGACTTATGTATACAGAGACGAATATCTGTCATGGGACATTGAGGACAGAAGAAGATATGTATATCCATGCACCCCTTGCATATATACATCGCGTGGAAGCCAAGAAGGAGAAAATGATGCTTTTGGCAAATGGCCGAAGCAGCGGGTCAAGCCAATCCACCACTTGCCCTCTCTAAGGGGCGTTTGGCAAGGGGCAATGTGTGTTGAAGCCAGCCACCACCCATCCACTGGCCGCTGCGCGAAACGTCATAGCACCTGCCCCGCTGGCGCGTAGAAAGTAAGACAGTAAGGTTGACGAATGTGTCCGTGAGGTACCGAGGACAAAGCCATCCAATAGTTTGTGGGGTTGGAGGTCACGGTCGTTATAACGGTAAACCGAGGAGCGGCAGTAGAACGCTTGAAAGGGCGATCAGAGGCGAATTGCGGGGCAGATCGTGGTGAAGTGCGGGCGGGAAGCAGTGTCGCCAGTCGCTGTCAGAATGATGCATGGTTCAGAAAAGCACGGAGGTCGTCTACTGGAATATGTAGCTTTGGTGCCAAGACGACTACCTTCGGCCCGAGGTTGACGATCAAGTATGATTAGTCCTTTTTTGGCCTCCCGGGTACCCAGTGGAGAACCACGCTACCTTACTTTACGCTTAAATGTACCGTAACGGGCGCCCGTCGCCGAGCCTACCGATAATATACTCAAAATAGCGTAATGGCTCCCTTGAAGATCCCCCTAGTCCCCAAAGTGATAAGTCAGACATGCCTAAGCCCAGAATAGTTACCGAGTATTCGCTTCCCGTCCCTGCTCATCCTGGGAATAATCATGTTGGAGAATGGAGTTATTACTACGAATCAGGGGACGTCCGATGCTAGATTTGGCACGAATCCTTGAAGGCAAGATGACTGTTCACGAGTATATATACTCGGTTTGCAATTGGTCGACTGTACGACCGAAGATTGTTTGTTTCCTAGAATATATCCCTGCAGAAGGAGCATTTCCTGTCCTAGATCAAGACACTTCGGAATTGAATAGAGCATGCAAACCAAACTTGTGAGAAGTTGATGCATCCCCTATCGATCTGCATCGGTGGACCTTCGCATGGTAAAGGTTATGCCACTTGGCCCAGAGATGCAATCGCGTCATGGAAAAACATTCCCTATCACAGCATGGTGGCTACAAGGAGATTGAGATTGGTCTGCATGTATGTTGGGAGGAGTGCAAACGTGCCGAATTCGCAAAGGACTTCCATAAGGAAGGACCTCATCACGCGCTCTCCTTAGATGGTGACGTCTCAGGCGTACGGCACTTCCCTCGCAGCATCATTCAAGAAAAGGCACGATATCGAAGCTCTCTTCTAGAGCTGGCTTTCTCTCGCTTTTGTAAAGGAATTGCTCGGTCATTACTGTAGGTTAAGCCCGATCTTATGGTCAATGTTCTGGAGGGCTCAGCGAAAGAGTTATCAAACTTGAGGGTAGCGGGGAAACATCGCCGATTGATTGCTCCTTCTCAGGTCGGCACTTCGGTCGAGATATGAACATGTTCTTGGTGGCTTCGGACTTGTTTGCGTATGGTGCCAATAGACCATTCCAGACTGAACACTAAGAGGGATGACGATTACCTTTCCACAGGAGGTTATTTGATCGATCAATCGTACTGGGAAAGATATATGCCGAGTCCAAGTCTATATCCAAGCCGAATCAAATCGGATTTTGATGGCACACTGTCCTTGCACACGCTTTACCACTTGGCGTATTTTGGCTAGCCACGATCTGATAACTTTCACCAAAGCTGAAGCCATCGGCCATAGATTGCCTACCAGCGATATCTCGAAGGCTTCCAGACTTGGCACGTCAACTCCTGCAAAAGCTAGAAAGGGGAAGTATCTCGATAGGTATAAGGACCATGTGCGAGGTAGTAGCTCAACTTCGTGTGCCCGACCGCTCGTAGCGGGTGGTGAAAATTCAAATTTCGTAAAATGTTCAGGCGTGCGCATGGATTGTGGAAAGTGGAAGGGTACCTACGCTATGGAGATATACAGGTAGGGGGCATCACTAACATCTGAGCACCGCCATTGGGTATGAATTATAAGTTGGGCTGTTTCTTCCATTGCTCGAAGCTCAACTTCGATCTTCAAGCAAGATGCTGGACAAAGTCACTCGTGATAAGTTTCAATTGTGGTATGTCCACCTATGCGGCCTTACAAGAATGGAAAGTCCCAATTACCCAGGTGTCGATTCACCTTTTAGAGAGAGGTTTACTGTACCGATCAGTCAGCATACCTTCAAAAGAACCCTTGCTCATTACGAAATTGCCAGATCTTGATATGGCATATACAATCAATAGCTCCGGCTTGTCTCAAAGTGTGCGAATGCAAGGTTTGTGGAAGGATATTTCATGGCCGTGCAAGGTATTCCGAAAGAAGTTGTACACCGCATCGGACCAAGATTGAATCGAGAGGGCTTCAGAGAGGCTCCGGAGTCCTTGTTGCATAGTTCTTGAGGAATGTTCAGCCATCGAGACCCCCTGTAACAGGCAAAAGAGGGTGACTACGAGAGAATCACTAGCCAGTGAGGACCCTAAGTCACTCCTATGATATACACACTTTATGGGGCCTACAGCCTAGAGAGCTCATGTGAAGCAGGCATCTTCTTTAGTACCATACTCCGGCGTCGAATTCCCTAAGCGCCTTCGGATGATTCAAGGGACGAGGACCTACAGGCTACAATACAAGAAAAGATCCTGCTTAGGGCTTCCACAAGTCCCCTAGGTCTGCCGCGACGATGCGTAACAAGCCATTATAGGCTTGGACGCCAGCCAGGGCGAAGGTTATAAAGAGATCATGCATGGTCCAGTTAACGCTCCAAGTCCCTATTGAAATCGCGAAGCTGAAAAGATATGTGATTTTGCTAAAGGAAGCCGTATACCATCCGAAGCTGAAGCTTACCAATGCTGCACCCACACAGTTGCTGACGACCAGAAGTAAATACAAAGCTGACATGACTGCGCCAGAACCCAATGATGACTTCAAAGCTCCTGAAGTCAATGTTCAAAACGCTGCTAGTAGGACTGACAGGTGGCTCCTAGCGCTCGCTGAGCAGCGCGCTCACACTGGGCTCAAGCTAATCAAAAACATATGGCTAAGATGTTCTCAGTACAATGGCTACCTGGGCTGATCGAGCACCGATGGCCAACGATGCTGGGCCGACTAAACGATAGATCACAATAACGAGCCATGAACATCACATCTACGTCGGCTATATAAGTTAAAACTGCCAAGAATATCGCCTTTTCTGGAGGAATGAGGTTTGACGCGATCCATAGAGTAATGACAATTCGGGTACACTGAAAGATCTGACGGTGTTCACAATTACTATTTCAGCGAAGGTTTTATCTGGAGATTGGCTGATGATAAGACTTTCTCGATGCATTTTTAGGATTACCTATGGATTTGGTGGCCAACGGGAACGTACCAACCACAGGAAACATGGTTGGCTGACTTCGGAAACTGAAACGCCCAACGTTTCTTGTAAGTGCGACACCCCCACGCATATATCTCAGTGATATTCTCACTACGTGTCGTGATGGATCAGCTGCGATGCGAAGAAGAGACGGGCACAGAATGAATGACGCCATGAGGACTTGAAGCTATCCTATTGCAATGCTCACGGCCCACAGAGCACACCTCTCAATGGCCCCCAACAACTTCATCTGGATAAGCCACCAAGTCGGGAGCCAGACACGGATCAGATACATGCACTAAGCGTGGTTCGATCGCCATTATGACCGTACTACAGCCATCGCTACCAGTCGCCTATCGGCAGTCTGGCAGCTGTCAGAAACATATCCCACGAGCCCGATGATCAAAAACCCTCTTTTGACTTCTCATCCCTACTCCATATCCTCTACACGATGAACCAAAAACCTTCCCTACCTGGACAGAAATGACCAGGTCGCCTCAATGCACTCGCCACCACTCGCACTCCTCCTCGCCTCCCTGCACCTCGCAACCACCGCCTACCTCCCCACCCCTCCACCCCTCACCCACCCCAACATCCTAACCCTCCCCCCCCTAACCCACCCCAACCTCATCGCCCTCCCCCCCACCAACAACTCCACCACCACCTACCCCCTCATCAACCCCCCCACCACCAGCGAATCCTTCGAACGCATCGACTACCTAATCCCCCAAACAACAACCTACATCTCCGTCCTCCTCTTCACCCACCACCCCCTCCCCCCCATGGAAGCCGAAATCGTCCTGTCGGCCATCGAGCACCAACTCACGACCCACATCGCCACCCACGGCGACGGCCCCCTCACCGACGCCGACGACCCCTACGAGTTCGGCCTGCCGGGCGCGCATTGCTCGACGAGCTCGGCGATTGGGGGGGCGTTGACGTATGGCGTTTTGAGGGATACGATGAGGGGGCTGCAGCATGTCGTTGTGGGGGGGAGGAGGTTTTATAAGGCGTTTTATGACATCAGTAAGGGGGATGCGGGGGGGAGGAAGTTGGGGGAGGGGTGTTTGGAGGCGGAGGGGCTGGGTCCGCTGGCGCGTTCGCAGCGGGGGAGTGGACGGTCGGCGTAGGTGAGAGGGGGGTAGAGTGTGCGATTTGGGGAAGATATTGGGCTGTGATCTGGTATCATGGTCTGCGGTCAATCTTTTCGAATCTTCTCGGTATAGCAGTGCTTAGTCTTGATTTCCTACATGAATGCAGCACTTCGTTGTAGAATCTTTTAAGGCTATGGCTATTGCCACGTGACACAGGTAACGAGGCCCAAACTAGGCCCACTTCATAACATTTGAACGGGGAAGTATCATCGTGTAAGTACAGAGCAGGCCAACACCACGGTGTGATATATGAATACACTCTAGCATAGATCAGCGCGCCAGCATCTTCCCTTCTCCCATAGTCATCAGGATCAATTCCCTGATCTAAACCGCCGTGATCCGAGGAACAATCCACCACGGATGATAGCCCTTACCACTATCTGGTATCTTCACACTAAGCGCATCTCGGATATTCTTAGACCCAGCATTCGCAACCGTTTTCTTCGCAGTCGCCACCATAATGTTCGCCGTGATACACGCTCTGAGTACGTTCTTGACCGACGCCCTCCACCAGTCTTCGCATTCCACACACCGCGCAGTCTTGGCGTTCGCTTTGGACACGGCCTCCCATTCCTTGCGCGCAATCTTGAGCGCTTGATCGGCAACTTCGAGGATGGATGTCGCCTGTTCTTTCAGTAGGGCGGGAGTGGCAGAGCTTCTGCTTGAGCCGTGCGTCTCGGGGTTTTCTGGCGTACGCAGGGAGACCAGAGAAGCGAATTCCTCGTAAGAAGGGGTTTCTGGTAGAGACATGGATAGGAAAGGGCGCATTCGGAGCGTGTAGCGGAGTTCTGGCGTGCTGTAGGGCATTGCATGGTAAGGGGGCGGCACAAGACCTGCATGGGAGAGGAACGAGAAAAGCTAAGGGATCGCTGTGAGTGTTTCTGCTCTGCGACAAATATTGATAGGTGTTTGATTGAGACTCACGCAGGATAACCCATCGGCAAAGGATTGGGTTGCAGATGCCTCCAGCATGGCATAATCAAGGAATGAGAACGATCGTCTAAAAGCTGTCTTTTGCTCGGGAGTGGGCTTGGAGATGCGTGCCAGGCTACGCGTAGCAAAGGTTCGGATGCGCTCCAGGTGTTGGATCAGGGTGGTGGCAACATGCTGCAGATACCTGCGATATACACCTCTCGGTCAATTACTCCCTCACGTTGGCTGGAAGTACATACCAGTACGTGCCTGCTAGCTCATCAACCTGATAAATGTCAAGTTCAAACCCCATTTGAACAATCCATTGTATCTGGCGTAGTTTGTGATAGTATGCCCACGAAGACAAAGGGAAGGCCCAAATCTCTTCGTCCGTATTAGTGGAACTTTTGAGCGGTTGTTCCATGGTGAAGTTACGAAGCTCGGTGTCGTAAGCTTCAGCCTGCCCATCTGTTAGCGGTATTTGATCCCCGTGTTTTGAGAATACTAACGTCGAATTGTATGCTGTCCCAATCAAGGACTAGATGGCAAAGCATGCGTCGCAGTCTCGATCTATTCATACATACTGTCCGAAAGATGTCAAGATAAGGCTTGACATGTCAGCTTCGCCCGTTGCAGCTGCGTGAAGTAGATACAATCATACTCACATCTGCAGCTCGTGTCACGAAAGCGTCCATCTTCTTCAATATCTGGAATCGCGGGTCTTGAGGAGCTTCGATATTGCCATTCGCGGGATCAAGAAGTAGGTCTGCAGGCAGCACAATTTCCTCGAGGTCATCAAACAAAAGTTGTTTGAAAGACATTGTCTTGAGCACCTTCATCTCGCTGAAAATCAGAGACTGGAGTAAAGAGCGGACGTACACCGCGGGCTGTGGTGTACGAGATTGGAACGCCCACACGAATGTCTACGTCGTGACCAGCTTAGCTTCGAGCAGCTGTGAAAGACAGCTTTAACATACCAGAAGATCAGCTCCACCGTGGTATTCAAGGATTCGGTAAGCATCTTTGCCGTGCTGGCAGAGTCTGCTCAGAAATGCGTAAGCATCATCGAAGTTGATGCTGGCTATAGGTCGAGGTGGTACACTGCTGGCTAGCCTTCGCTGTATCTTCACGCTGAAAGATTCATTGACCGGCATACCATGACTTGTGGATTGTTTGATGACGGGAAGTATCTCCATGCAACGCTCCCAGAAGATAATTTTCTGTCGATCCGGGACCTCATCTGTTCGCACGGCTGATAAGAACCGCTTTCGAAACACCAGTCGAGCGACGAGGGCGTCTTTTAAAATCTTCTCGACCACCGAATTTTGCACATTCAAATAATCTACGGCATCATCCAAGCACTGGTCGATGTCTTTGGCCTCAAAGTCCGTAAGTAATCTTCGATGGTATAGATTGGCCACGAAATCCTCTTCCTATTTGAAGTTGGCAATCGTCGACCAACAATACACGCACGTATCGATATGATTCGCTCGACCAACCTCGTAGTAATGCTCTGCGATGATCTTTCGATATACGAAATCACAACTCTTGATGACACCCAGACAGAAAGCCCGTAGTACTCGATGTAGTAATTGGTTTCCTTGAGGCACTGTGTCGCGGTCGAAACGAGCCTGTTCCAGCGTTTTCGGCTCTGGCCAGAGCAGTCGATCAAGATATAGGGAGGTGAAAAGAGACTGTGACAGAGGACTGCCCATGTGCCATGCCATCTACTAGCCCTGTGATCAGTATCAGAATCACTCTACCTCTGGTGGGGATGGCGTAGAACCCACCTCGAAGCACAGCATTTGATCCATAATCCCAAGGACCTCTTCGGGCAACAGCTCTCGGAGTACATTGTAGTCGTCGTCGAGCGTTTCCCCAGCCGTCAGGTAGCCGCTGTCCATCTTGGAATCCATGATCTATCACATCCTCAGCTCAATTCGTATCCTTGCCTCTTTTCCACGCATCATGCACCACGAATATTTATGCGTACCTCCAACGCTCCCACTGCTTCGAACAGCGTGAAGGACTCATCTTTGATCAGCTGCCCATTGTTGAGACCTGAACGGTGTAAGGAACGTTATCGAAGACGCAAATTGTGCGGGCTGCCTACGAACCCAATACCGCAGCATGAAAGTCTTTAGTAATGTCTCGAGCTATCGTTCGGCCGCTTCTCGGATCGGTGACGATCTTCGGCTGGCCGTAATCTAGCTGGAGGGTGGCCTCGCTCGAGCCGGCGGTAATGTTGAGCTTTGATATATCTGCCATTGGGCTCCTCACGTTGATGAGCTTTACAGAGACTATGGAGTACAGAGCCCACACTTTAGATGGTTGTCTTGTCTGGATCGGATGCCATATGTTCAAGAGATTTTATGTACCATGAGCAGGAATACTCAGAGCTGCACGTTCGACTGTTGAAAGCTAAGAGTATTGACGTGGGGATGGAGAGGGTTCGGAAATGACGAGCGATCACAACGTGAATGTTAATGGGATTGGAGAAGAGGCACACCTCTCGGCACGCAAACATGTTAACATCAGGAGCGTCAAATGATCATCGATGCATTCATAGAGCCGACTGGTATATCGAGGAATTCCATTGAAGATTCCACATGCATATATTTACAAGCCTGCCTCAAGCACTATTCCTGCACCACCAATAATCTCTATCTCCTTTTCTTGCCTCCTCATTTCTGCTCTCCTCCAGAGTGCTCCGCCATAGCACTGGTGTTCGCCTGAGCTAGGCCCTTGTTTTCACCCTGCTTGCCGTTCTGTATCCCATACCCCATCAGTCCCTCGCCATCGCATCATACCAGACGATTCTTGAACTCACCTCCCACTTCGCAAACCTCAGCTCCATCTCTCCTCTTCTCTCCGCCTGCAGCCGTGGTCCTTCTTTGAGAGAGCGGCGGACAACGCGGGCTGAGACTGCCAAATATCGATTATAGCTGTAATTTGTCAGCCATTGAGACTCTTGGATAGTTGGATAGCATACGTAAGACCTGCGGCCTGCCATGCAGATGGCATGGCGTTATTCTCGTATTGTATTGGTGTAAAGCGGAGGTGTAGTGATAGGGAATGCAGGGAGACCTTCTCTCCACCTCTTGCGCTAATTTGATGGCGCTAGTCCTAATCGAGCTCTAATGGGGAATGAGAAGAAGCCAACATACCTTATTGGATCAAATCCTGTACATATTGTGAGCTTGAACCTGACAGTCGCTGGAATACGCTAGATTCGACAACAATATTCTAGGGATGGAGTGAGGCAAGTACCCCTGTATCAAAACCCTATCGTCGATACAATACGCAGATTCCGTTACTAAACGAGACGCCTGTGTACATATCAACCCACACCATGTCCATCCATCTCAATGCTTCCCTGCCCGACCCATCCCGCAATCCCATCCTGCATAATCTCAAACCTCAGGACTCCCGCAAATTCCGCCCGCGAGAACTTCAATATCCCAGATATTGCTTCTTCCCACATCGTCCAAGTTATCACTTCGCTCGGTATTAACTTCAGAACGACACCATAAGCCGAATATTCCAGGTCATCCTTGTACTCATATACGCGACCCTGACGCCCTGTTAGATCGAATATGGCACGTGTTAAGCACTCTTGAATTCCGTTATTCGTGATGGGAGGACCGTATTGGGAGAATCTGATGGTCTGGCGGGAACCGCGAGCGCGGTAGTCGTAGGGATCATATGGGGGCCTGGTGTTCGTTAGATCTGGCTCGAGTTGAATGATGTACTGAGAGTGAGCGTACTTATGACTAACTCCAGCGACGTTGAACGGCAGCGTTACATTCCGGCTCGGTTGCTGAATGAAACCCGCCAGAAGTCCGGATAATGGCGCCGCGACGGTTGTGGCCCATAGAAGAAACGATGCGGCAAGTATGGATGTGTTGGAGGTTCTCATTGTGTATGATGCAACGTTGAGTTTCTGTGTAAAAGTTCTTCGGGGATACTGCCCTTTATCTCACATGTAGCACACTTGCGTCCGGGCTGTTGAGCGCATATCATTACAACCAGCGCGGTTCGAAAACGCTTACCGTTATTATCCGCAGCGTGCTTTTTGATGTCCTGCTTCACCATTCGTCCCGCATGTTCGAGACTATATTTTTACCCCGGAGCTAGCTATCCAGGCCACAACCACTGTTGAAACGAATGCATGCGAAATTTGATCATGTTTTAGACTGATGCGGAACATTCAAACCTCATAAGTGAGCAGACTGCGTTGCCTTCGCACTTCAGCAAATCAAGGTCTCTGCTTGGAAGCTGCGGAGTTTTGTCTATCACATTGCACAATGTGCTGATAGCTAATGATACACAAATCGAAATGCTCGACCAGATCCCTTTAAACTTGTAGATCTATTTCTTCTGCGAAAGGAAGTATGTACAAGTCGCCTACGGTCGAGACGGTAGCCTTTCCGTCCATCAATGATTTTGCTGCCTGCGACAGTTGTGAATTAGCATGATGATCTTCAGCAGTAGCGGAAGGAAATACCTTTTTAACTTGATCCTCGGTCACACCATCAATAGTCTTCCCTAGCTCATCGATTTGGAAAGGCTTTCCACCCTGGACAAGGCCAGCACCCGTCAATTCGATTCCTGTGGAGATATTCTGACCTGACTCCAATGCCTTGAATTTTGCTGTAGCGACAGCCTTTTTTATGTCTTCTTTGCTGACATTGCCGCTAGCTACAGATCTCAATGTTTTGACCACTTCTTCACTTGCCCCCCGAACCTGTCGAGCATTGCCAGAGATGGAGATAGTCAACAGACCGGCGTCTGAGTATGTATGGTGTGTAGTAGCAATATGTGCGTGCGGGTAGGCCTCTGTGGCTTTTGAGAGTAACGAAAAACCCGGTGCCCATTTGATGTTCGATTGGCCGCCGAGAAGTGCTGCTAGCACTTGCGCTTCGGGTTTGTATGAATTGCCAGTCACCGAACCTGATCCCGGGAAGGCAATGACAATGGTGTTGCCAGAGTCGTGAGCAATCCGCTCTTCGCCACCATAGTATTTGGTGGGGTTAGCGCCAGATAATTTAAAGGTCTCGCCTGGTGATTGTTCCAATTCAGTAAAGAATTCGCCAACCCACTTCGACAGCTCCTGGTGTGCGACGCCGTTGGCAACGATCGCAAAGTTAGATTTGGCATACGCTGCTCGGCTGTACTCTGCGAGGCGGTTTTCGTCAAGGTATGTTGTCATTGGCGTGGATGAAGATGGATGTAGAGGATTCCCAAGCTCGCGGTGGAAAGCAACACCGTGGGCGGAATTCATGGCGAATTCGGCAGGTGTACCAAGCATCTTTTTCGAGGAAAGCTTCATGTTTGGGATGACCTGTTCATGAAGCTCATGGGCTTTCAAGAGTCAGCTTCACTAGTCATTCTTTGAATGGCTCGCAGACAATAACCTGCCTGTGTACTTTGTCTGAGATATAACCTCTCCTATCAACTCGGCAAAGTATGGTAGGTCATCTCGTAGGAATTTGACACCGATGACAAGATTCTCTCTCGAGTGATAAGAGCTGAATTCCCCGCCTAGTAGTTCTGTTTCCCTCGTTATTCTTAGGGCGGATCGTGTCCAGGTGTTCTATACAGCAACGAACATGACAATCAGCTTTCGAAATCTTCAGAAGCAGCCTCAAGCGGTTGAGCATCAATTGAGCCGTCATGACCTCGCAGGACGAACCTTGAATGAGAATTTTTCCAGGCCTTCCGAATAACCCGGCAATGGTTGGTATCGTGTGCCTGCTTTCGCGACAATCGCTAAATGTGATGTAGGCCCTGGGAGATCTCGACTTGCGATGTTCAATCCTGCGACGTCCCCAATCTTGTAGGAGAAGCTTCCTGAAGCTGCGGTAGCAAGACAGCGGCTGGCATTCCACCTCGCGTGAAGTCGGAGGGCGCGTTGCCCATTGCGAGCGAGTGATGCCCGAGATATCATCTCGTCAAGCCAAGGACAGGCAAGAATAATTGGCCCTCAGTGCTCAATGGTCGCAAAAAGGTGAACGGTACTTAGGGTGTAGGGGAGATGGGAAAGCTCAATCTCCGTAGAATAGGTAGGGCTGACCCTCTTTTGCCGCGAAATCGACTTTTTGGCCCAGCTCGGATGCCCCTCCAAAATGACTCGTCCCTCACCACGAAATTTTGCTGCAATACGGACGTCTTCAAGCATGTGGGCTGTTCCGTTCAACATACTCATGGGTCGACAGCGGTGACATTGGTGGTACATCTAGAGAATTTGACATACTCTCTAGAATGTAAGAAATATGTCTCGAGTATGTGGGATTCCACCATGCCCCCAAGGAACAACTATTCAAAAGCTTATGACTTTCCCCACAGAATGCTTCCGAATTATGCACTCTCCTCGTAGACGATGTCTATGGGGAGTTGACCTCGGTAAGATAACTTCAGCTACGTACGATCTTCCGCGACAAAACGTGCTATTTTACGAGGACGAAGCTAATCAAAGTAGCTACTTTTTAGAATTCTGCTTCGCTACGGACGATTATCCATTCCAGCTTTGAGACATCACACTTGTCTTTCAGAACGTTTAATCAAACACGGCCTATCCGTCCTCATCCAACATCAACTCATCCTATGGTACACCTCTGACAATAATTCGACAATATACGAAGCCAACACTGCATCTGCATACGCCCTCGTACGCTCAGGAAAATACATCAAAATCGCCGAGGATCAGGTCGGCAAATTCGCCGGTGAAATAATCTCAACTTTGCTGAGTCTCGGACATGCTCAGGTTGGAGACCTGTTGGAGGGTTTTGGCGTTGGTCATAGCAAAAGTACCAATGGCTCTCTGGACACAACAGACGTATCAGAAATGCCACTGTTGAATGGATGGAAGCACGTAGCGGGCACCACTGACGGCCATGGGGTCACGTTCGAAATGATACAATCAACACTGTCCGAATTACTGCGAGCCGGTCTTATTTCTGAAGTCCACGAGTCCCATTTTCGATCAGACGCCGACAACAGACTTGAGGCAGAGAAAGTCGTGCCCCCTCCAGAGTACTATAGAGCAAAGAGTAAAAGGGAAAATGAGGCGCAGTGGGAAACTTCCATCAAAAAGAAGCTGGCGGAGTGGAAGTATGGCATCCAAGCTGAGGCACTTGAGACTAAAGACTTAAAGAAGAGCAACGGCACAAAGAGAGGCAAAAAGAGATCCCTTGAAAATCCAGAAGAACCTCAATCCAAAAAGCGTCTTTCCTCAGAAGTTCAAGACGCCATTGGTGCACCCGGAACAGCCTACCAACTGAAGACGAATGAGACAGGCGTTCTAGATGTAAGAGGTATGGGAAACCTCAACGGAGCGCCGAAAGTTGACTTGTTGCAGGATACAATTACTCTACGGATCAATCATGACAAGTTTGCCCTCATATCGAGGAACAATCATCTCATCGAGCTTGCGGACCAATCCATCTGCACAAGCACATCCAAAGTCTATGCGGAAGTCCTCCGATCAATCCAGCCTGGTGTCCTGCAATGTAAAGACGAGGCTGGCATAGTGGAGGACGATGACATGAGATCGGACCTTAGCTCTCTTCCTCAGGTTTCTACGGACGAGCTAGTTTACACATTAAGGGACTCGGCCGAGCTAGGCAAAGCGCTGGGTAAAGTTGATGCCTCGAGGATCGACCTGACACAGAATCGGCATCGTAAGAAGCGACGGAAAAAGGAAGCCGACAGTGACGACGAAGTAATGGCAGACGGCGATGCTAGTTCAGACGAGAGTGAGGATGAGGAAGGGGTTTCGAACGGCAATGCATCAAACATATCCTCCGATTCGGACGAAGCCAATGGCCAAGCGGAGTATAATCCAAATTCGCACCCAAGTACGGTACCCAACAATACTCTACGCGAAACGATTCGCGACCACCTACTCCTTCTAACCCATCATCCCCTTGAATTCTTACACCACTTTCCTCAAACCGCAAGTCATCCGGAAAGATGGACCGTCAACTTCCCCGCGCTCACGGGGAACGTTATTCGGCACACTTTGATGCAAAATATCACCTACCGTCACGGGATGTTGGCGACTCGTCTCGTTCGTATCCTCTTGGAGGAAGGCAAAGTGGGCGAGAAAGAACTCTGCACCATATCACTCATCAAGCAGCAGACTTTGCGAAGCTACCTTGCAGCGCTCCACCAAGATGGCGTAGCTCATCTCCAAGAAGTTCCCCGTGACGCCGCTCGGACCGTCCAGCGAACCATATTTCTCTGGTTCTTTGACATAGAGAGATACAAGGCAAAGATGCTGGAAGACTCGTACAAAGCAATGGCACGATGCGTGCAGAGAGCGCGGGTAGAAGGGGATAAAGTCAAAGCGACGGTGGAAAAAGCGAACAGGAGTGATGTCGTAGGTAAGGAGGAACAATATCTCACGATCCAGGAACGCGAAGCATTAGAGAAATGGAGAGCGGTCGAAGAGAGGATTTGGGGAGAGGTAGGGAGGTTGGATGATTTAGTTGCTGTTATACGAGACTACTGACATGAATGGTGTTGAAACCGATTATTTGGCAGATTCATACAGATCGGAATTTTGGACAGATGTCTCATTTCAAAAGACCTAGTGTCCAGTGATCAATTTTGGAAAGCTCATCTATATGGTGACGAATCTCCTGCGAATGGTCTGATCAGCTCTTTTGGCCATGCCTACAACATATCGCTCGCTGTCTGAGATTGAGCGTGCTTGCCTTCTTTTACTCTTCAGCATTGGCTCTTCAAGTCACACTCTGTCAGGGAAGATGAAAATTGTGCAAAGAGGCTGATCCTGTTACGATGACGATAGTCTTCAGCCATTCCTACACTGGATACTCGATTAAGTACCTCATTGCAGCTCCCCTCCTCGACATTACTGACCACACTACTACATTGCCACACGCCAGACGCAAGAGAAATGCTTTCCAATTGCTGCAAGGTCTGGCAGACTACTCGTGCTCTAGGTTTACGACAACGATAAGTGACAAGCTCCAATCAAGCAGGTCTCGATGAAACCCATTCTCTTCCGAACGACGTGAGGGCAATTGAAGCGAGGAAAAGTGCAGCTTTGGGAAAACTCCGAGAAGTCGAAAGTGAACGTTTACGACAGCTATCTTTTCAGGGGAGAGAACCAATGCTAAAGTTGGTCGATATGAGTGTGGATAGTTCTCGGTCCGAAGGATGAATGTGAGACTCTGAGCCTGTATATCTTGGTTGAAGGACGCGACGACGAGACCAACATCATAGACAGAGGACAAGCACGGGACTTCCCCCACATTCCGATAACCTCGGCCTGCCCTCTCTCACATTCAAAAGCAGGGTTCGGCCAGCGACATTGCTTCCAATCTAACCACTTCATATCTCACTCAACACCAGCAAAGACAGAAGCCATGGCCCAAACGACTACTACCCTTCAGCAGGGCGACAACATCGCCCATGCTCTCGCCGGCGCTGGTGGGGGCCTCCTCTCAATGAGCTTGACGTCAGTCTTTTCCAAATCCCATCCTGGCAGCCCCACTAACTCTCAGAAACTGTAGCTATCCCCTGATAACTCTCTCCACGCGCGCTCAAGTCGAATCGAAAAGAGCACAGTCCTCCACCTACGACGCGATCCGACGCATCGTCCAACGAGAAGGGATAACGGGCCTCTACTCCGGCCTCGACAGCGCACTGTTTGGCATCACTGTCACAAACTTCGTCTACTATTACTGTACAACCTCTCTTCCCAAGTATAGTATCAACCCTGCTAAAGACTCAACACCCAGGGTACGAATGGACCCGCGCCTTCTTCGAACGAGCCGCCATCCGCTCCTCACGCGCCTCAAAGAAACTCACAACCATCGAATCCATGATCGCCGGCGCCCTCGCCGGTTCCGCAACCGTCCTAATAACGAATCCAATCTGGGTCATAAACACCCGCATGACCGCCCGCCAATCCCCCACCTCCTCCCTCCCCACCCCATCCGTCCAATCCTCCCCACCCCCCAAAAAACCCTCCACCCTCCAAACCATCCGAACCCTATTCGCAACCGAAGGCCCCACCGCCCTCTTCGCCGGCGTCCTGCCCGCCCTAGTCCTAGTCATAAACCCGATACTGCAATACACAATCTTCGAACAACTCCGCGACGTCCTCTCCCAACGCCGCCGCGTCACCCCGCGCGACGCCTTCGTCCTCGGCGCCCTTGGCAAGCTGCTCGCCACCTCCATCACATACCCTTACATAACGGTGAAGTCGCGCATGCACGTCGCCACCGCGGCTAAGGAGGGTGGGATGCAGGATGGCATGATGCGGAGTTTTCAGCGTGTCATTAGGGAGGAGGGGTGGGGGGGGTTGTATAAGGGTATTGGGCCGAAGGTCACGCAGAGTGTTATTACGGCGGCGTTCCTGTTCGCGTTCAAGGATGCGTTGTATGAGGCTTCGGTGAGGGCGAGGAGGAAGATACCGGCGAAGTTGGCTTGAAGGGGGGGGTTTTGGGAACGTAAGGTAGGCGATGGGATCGTCGATGTTCTATCTATCCTATGTCTTGGCCCTCCGTCTCGGCTGTACCTACCTCGGAAAACCCCCCTGAGACGAATGCCGTGCCAGGACATAGGCACGATGGGATAGCGAATTGGGATAGCCAACCAGAATTCCCAGCTCCTAACCTCTTCCCATTAGCGCAACATTACATTCATTCGTAGTCTCTACCAACTCCAATATCCAATCTCCTACCTACAATCTATGTACATATTCGAGAACCTAAGTACATAAAACCCTCAGCCCAACATTACAAATCTCCACATTCCACTCCACATTCCACAATGCCCTACCTTGCCAAACCAAGACACAGAACCCTTGATGATATACCAACTCACAGAGCTATCGCTCTTATACCTATCCGCAGGCCAGAAAGGGGTTGGCATTCCAAAAGACCAGTCAGTCGGTCGGTCGGTAAGATACGAGATACGAGAATCAACAACGTTCGTTCGTTATGGTAAAGATAAAGATGTGTGGTCTTGATAGAATTTGATATGCGAAATGTAGATTTATAGATTTATACGGGAGATATAGGACCGAGGTCCGTCTATGCTATACAATACAATGCAATGCGGCGCAATACGATGCAGAATCACCGCATCTAAGCAGCGACTCAAGGGCAAAAAAGTTCACAATTTCGCCCTGATATTCTTCCCCAACTCCTCTTCGGCCAAAGCCTCGGCGTATAGCTCATCGAGGTGCGTGCGATACTTCTTCGCCGTCGGCGGCCGTTTCATTTTCAATCTGAGATTTTTTTTGGGTGTTAGTATCGAGGGGTTTTTGGGAAGTGTGATGAGATACCAAAGGTAGGGCGGGGGGATACTCACGTCGGTGTCAAAAGCTCGTTATCGATCGTAAAAGGATCGAGCATGAGATAGCAATTCCTCACCCTCTCATATCCCGCGAACCCATTCTTCCTCCCCACCTTATCTAAGTCCTTCCTCACCGCCATCCTAACTTTAACATCCGAACACGCCGCCCTGACAGCCTCCACATCCGCAGCGTCGATCTTCCTCCCAAGGACTCTACTGGCATACGGCGCGAACATGTCCGGCTGCACGGCGAAGATGGCGACCAGGAACGTCTGCATCGAGTCGCCGTGCACGTATGCCATGGCAAGGTAATTGAGGTGTGCGAGGTAGATGTTTTCGATGCGCTCGGGGGAGATGTATTCGCCCTGTGCGAGCTTGAGGACGTTTTTCCGCCGGTCGATGATCTGGAAGCGACCGCGGCCGTCGACGGTCGCGATGTCGCCGGTGCGGAGCCAGCCGTCGGGTGTCATGGCCTTGTCGGTTTCTTCGTCGTTGCGGTAGTAGCCAGTGAACAGTGAGTTGCCTCTTACGAGTAGTTCGCCACGCGGCTGCGGCTTGTCCGTGGAGTGATACTCCATATCTGGTACGTCTAGCAGACATACTTCCATGGTTGGCATGACGGCGCCGCAGTTGCCGACGGATAGATCGCCCGGTGTTTGGCATAGACCATGGGCGTATGTTTCGGTCAGGCCGTAGCCTTGAATGAAATTGACACCCAGAGCGGCGCCGAAGAATCTTTGGAGGCTGGGATCCAAGGGTGCGGAACCTGACACCATGTCTGTCACTCGGTCAAGACCTAGAGCAGCGCCGACCTTTTTGCCCCAGATACGATCATAGAAAGCATGCTTGTTCGTTGCAGAGGGCGAGTCGGCCGGCTCCATATTCGCAAGCTTTGTGGATATTATATGACGAGCCATCGTTCCTTTGAAGCCCGGCTGTTGGACCGTGGCAGCACGGACGGCGCCGCCGAAGCGGTTGTAGAGACGGGGTACGGAGGTGAATACAGTAGGTCGGAGCGTCTGCAGGTCATCGACCAGAGCGAGGATGTCGCCATGATAATAACCCAATTGACCCCCGGCCCAAAGTACGCCGTGCTCGGTCATACGTGCGTAAATGTGAGCCAGGGGAAGATAAGATAAAATACTGTGATTGGGGGTATGAGGAATTGTGATGAGTGCAGCTGATGCCGCTGCTACTGCAGCTGCGTGTGTCAATACTACCCCTTTCGGTGGGCCAGTAGTTCCTGACGTGTAATTTATGGTGATTGTGTCCGAGGGGAACGGTGGGTGGTACTGAGGTGGCCCGTTCGAGGCTCCTAAAGCCTCCACTTGCTCCATTGAGTATATTTTGATATTCATCTCCGCAGCCATAGCATTCAATAGGGCAAGCTTTGATTGTCCTTCTCGTTCGCCATTGTCAAGAGGGTCTACAGATATGACCACTCGAAGGGATGGTAGCCTTGGCTTCACCTTGAGAAGAGTCGGTATGTGAGGCAGGGACGTGACGACGCATGGTAGAGAAGCATGGTTGATAATGTACTCCGTTGCTGATGGTCCAAGTGTGTCGTATAACGAGACGGTATACAACGATTGCGACATGCAGGCCAAATCTATGATATTGATGAGCGGCGAAGCTGTCTTTCCGGCTCTGCCGACGCACCTGTGATCTGCCATTCTGGGCGATTCTGGCACCAAAGGCCTACACCATACTTGCGGTCCAAGACTCCAGCTTCCTGATTGACTTGGGCGATACCTGCGCCAAAATTGGCCCTTCGCTTCTGAACGTCACCGTATGTTATCCATTGATACTTCCCAAACGACTTGGTCGCTGGGTCGTATGGTCTGTAGCCTAGACATTTGTTTGTTGGCTGGCGATTCGCGGTGTCCTCGAACATCTGATGTGCGTTGGTGACGTTCGGATCCAACGTCTTTAATGGACCATCTTTGAACCTCCAATGTCGGTATACAGCGCTCCGACCGGTCTTGTGTGAGGCGGGAACTGGGACGGAGAAGGGAGCGCCGGCTGGCACAGGCGAATGGTAGTCCTTCGCAAGCTCTAGGTGGGCAGCCATGATATGGGAGCTATACTTTGGGAAGATGTGGAAGGTGGCCTAGCCTTCAAGAATACTTCAGCTAAGAGGGGACTGTATACCAGACTGTGATGCCTCTCCTCTCATCGTTGAAGGGGAAAAGGATCTGTAGGATGGAGCTAATCAGCCCCAATCCTTCGAATGGAGTCTCCGTATGAACAACCTCGGCCGTTTTTGGATCGGCATCTCCGTCGTTTTGCCAAGCCGGCATTCCATCCCCGTACTCCGTATACTAGACCAAGAAGAGGAATAGTGCAGATACCTTCCGAAGTTCATCCGGGTTACTCTAGGGAGGCCAAGTGGGTGATAAAAACCATGGTACACTCACTAGCGACTTGGCAGAGAGTTCCCTATCAAGTTCCTACTAAAACTATCGAAGATTCTACCCTCACCTACCTCTATATTCATTACTACTACACAAGTAGCTCTTATGTCTCAGCGACTCTAAGATATCCTAGAGAATAACCGCCAAGTGATAATTTATCAATGGGGAAATGTTAATAAATTCATAGATATTTAGTGTGCTCTCTGCCAAGTCGCTAGTGTACCATGGTCTTTTTGGAGTCCAGCACGAAAAACTCCTGCATGATCAATATTATCTGCTACATGATATGCAGCGTACGCTCTAACGCCCGCCAGGACAAAGTAAACCAATGAATGATCGAATTCCTACTTATAGAAGAGATATCATATTAGTATATCGAGTGTTGCATTCTATTGATACCAGGTAAAAGTATGGAATTGGAGTCACTCGTAGACGGTTGCTCGGAGTGGAAGCGTGACCGCTGGATGAATAGTGGATTAGGCAATTGCAATTGAGGGTATGTGGGGGACATTATTGATGTCTGAGATGGAAGAAGATGGAACAGTGCTATAGGAAGGAGAGGAAGTGAGAAAGTAAGCTGTTGCAATAATAAGTCCGGAAGAGTGAGGTATTCTTTATTGATGCAGCACCACTAAGGCACAACACTACAGATCAAGTAGCACCGCCCAACTTCGCATCCCCATCTGTACTTCCCTTAACCTCCCCGTTTTTCTCATCCGCCGGCGCATCCGGCTTCGCCGCCTCGCTCGCCGCAAACGACTGCTCAAAGTCTGCGATGATATCGTCAATGTGCTCCGTCCCGACCGAGATCCTGATCAAGTCCTCTGTGACACCGCTGTCCGTCTTTTCCTGATCGCTGAGCTGTTCGTGGGTGGTGCTCCAGGGGTGGATGGCCAGGGTTTTCGAATCGCCGACATTGGCCAGGTTGGAGATCAGCTTGAAGCCGTCCACGACCTGACTACCCGCAGCTTCTCCGCCCTTGACTCCGAAAGATAATACACCTCCATTGCCCCTTGGGAGATACTTTTTCGCCAACTGATGGGACTGATGGCTCTCCAGGCCTGGATAGCTGACCCAAGCGACGTTTTCGTTCTTTTCTAGGTATTCGGCCACTTTCTGGGCATTGAAGGCATGTCTTTCGCATCGCAAACTTAGCGTCTCCATACCAAGTAGTAATTGCTGTGCCGCGAATGGATTCAGGGCTGTTCCGAGATCTCTGAGTATCTCGACGCGGACACGGATGGCAAAGGTTATAGGACCGAAGGTGTCCCAGAATTTGAGTCCGTGATAGCCTTCTGATGGGTCATTGAACTGAGGGTATCGGGCCGCGTGCTTTCCCCAGTCGAACCTGCCGCTGTCAACAACTATGCCACCGATTGTAGTCCCATGACCTCCAATCCACTTTGTTGCTGAATGCACAATGATATCGGCGCCGTGATCAAAGGGACGGCAGAAGTAGCCGCCTGCTCCAAAAGTATTGTCTACAACAACCGCAACACCATGTTTATGTGCCACAGCAACGATTTTCTCAAAGTCCGGGACATTGTAGCGAGGATTTCCAATGCTCTCCAGGTATATGGCTTTCGTTTTGTCGTCGATCAGTTTCTCAAACTCCTCGGCATCATCGCCTTTGACAAATTTGGTAGTTATGCCAAGGCGAGGAAAGGCGACTTTGAATTGGTTGTAGGTGCCTCCGTACAGGTTGGAGGTGGAGATGATATTGTCCCCCGTGTGGGCGAGAGCTGCAACCACCATCAACTGGGCGGCTTGGCCAGAGGAGGCTGCCACGGCTGCGACGCCGCCTTCAAGTGCTGCTATGCGCTTTTCGAAGACATCGACCGTGGGCTAGGAGTGTAGGATTATAAGCTACAATTGAGGACATTGATCTGAAGTATCATTGGTACGCACATTCATAATACGGCTATAGATATTTCCGAGCTCCTTGAGACCGAACAGGCGAGCACCATGGGCACTGTCGTTGAATACATAGCTCTAGTCCTTGCCGTCAGTATATGTGAAGCCCCCAACTGGGGCAAACGGGGAAGTTACCGTGGTGGCATAGATTGGAACAGCGCGCGAATTGGTAGCTGAATCTGGCTCGTGACTAGGACGTACCGTCAGACTACGGTCCGATACAACAAGTAGAGTAAATGAATCTTGAAAGTCCTACCCAGCGTGCAATTGCAGCGTTTCAAATTTCTGTACTGGAGCTTCTGGCGCCATCTTGGGGCAAATATCTTCAACCTTGAGAAGAGTCCAGGCTATGAGTCTCGGAATGAGTGACAGCAAAACGGGAAGAAGTGCAAATCGAACTGCATCCACATGGAAGAAGATGTGAAGCTCTATAACACCCCACCATTCCGTGGAAATCTCCCGCCTATCCGTTCTAGCGGGAATGGTGTCATCGCTCCAGGCACGCACCGGCCGCCGTGAGAGAGAGCGACTTACGTCCCTGATGCCGTCTCATTGCTCACATCAGGGAGCGGAGAGGGAGATGATGCAGAACTTGTAGAGCAATTGATATAGGACGCAAGCTGAGTATATTACCCCGAGGTGTCTTGGCGCAGGTCAACGATAAGCCCGATAAGCCCTGAAACAATCAAAACCTTATTCGATGCCAAGCCACATCACGTGCATATCCGGACCTCGTCGGCTCCCTAGCGTCTACCACTCCACTGTGGAGCATAACCTTATTCAGGACAAATCCGGCATCACATCGACGATGAACAAGCCCCCGCTGCGCCATTTGATGAAGCTACGCTCCTTTCAGAGTTTTCGTAAAATGAACTGTTCAACCTGTGCGTTGTGATCTCCGGACGGAGCATCTGTCCGATACGAGACTTTGCGGCTTTCTGTTCTCCGTACATGTTGACCATGCGGACGGTTTGCGCATCAGATGTCGTTATTTCTACCCACGATAGGTCAGAAAACGATCCGGAGTAATGCCCTCGGAGGTTCGTCCTTCACTCCGCTCAAGAGAACGAACCACCATCATCATATTGTGTGCTAAACATGAATGTCCGTCGCAATAGACAAGAGAGCTACGTGACATGCAATTACCTAAGCACCTTGCACGAATGGAGAGATGGCAGCGGTGCTTAGTCTTGGACAGTTTGATCGATACTCAGATATACTTGTCTTAACAAATAACGCAAGGCAAGCGGTCATGCGCTGTGTGCTACGGACATCAGCCAACAGACAACCAATCCAGCGCCGGTCGACGTTGTGTGAGTACTATCGAAACGACCAACAGCATGACCGGAGAACAATACCGATCGAAAGTCAATCTTTCCACGAGACCTCACAAACATGTATGTAGTAGCATGTGCTTGATAGCTTTCGAGGGAGGCGATGCAGGGGTTCTACACCATGTGTCATTGATTGCCACATAATGGTGACCAGTAACCTCCCACCTCACTGAATCCTATGCATCGAGAACGACGACAAGCCAGGATGGGTTGTGTTTTGGACCTCGGATGACTTCTACACCGTGCCGATTCCTGCAATTACCCTCCTACACCCATCTCCAAAAGACACACACTGTCCCCAAGAAGACCCACATGCTCAAAGTCTCCTCCCACTTCAGTCAGCGTGGTTTTCATGCCCTTTCCCAGCTCTCGCCCTCTGAATTTCATCTTCATTCAAGCGCGGCCACCAGTCATTTTGCTCCACCATCTCACTCTCAGAGATGATGTTGTCCTCCACATCGTCGGTTGGCATGCCCAGGACTGGGGGCTTGACTTTTCCAAAGAATGCAAGGCCATGGCAATAGGTGCTTTTCTGCGTAAAGGAGGCCGGGAAGGAGTCCCCTGCGCTGGTCCGGCGTTGGTCCAAGGGCAATGAGTTGAACATTGGGTAGTCCCCATCTCGATCAAGCACGTTTTCTCTTGTCGTCAGGCCTGAGCGATCGTACTCTGGATGACCCGAAGTGGGACGATTACGAAGACCGTCGCTGGATGCGTTCTGACCGCTTCTAATCCCCTCTGCTTGTGCAGTCTTCGATTGCGGATATAGCTCGACAATTCTCTGCCTTCGTGCTTTAATGATGGCACGCCTAACGTCTTTCTCCTCGTCATTACTCTTGCGCATACGTATCAAGGACTGATTGCCTTCGGCGCTTTCAACTGTGCACAAGCGTAACCCATCTGGATCTAGGTCCTCCTTTCCAACCTTCTCAGCGTAGGGCGTCTTGTAGCTTAGGCCTTGCGTGACCCCGAAGTCTAAATCGAGAACGACTTGTCCAGAGTTGGTGAGATCTTTGGCCGCTTCTCTACCTTCGGTGCCAGGGTCGTTGTCATTAACGTCAAGAGCTAGCCCACTTCCATCTGGCGCTCGTACAAGAGTGATAGGCAGCTCGGGGCTTAGGTCATCACATCCACTGTCAACTGGTTGCGGCCCGCAAGGAGCTGAGGACAAAACGTGGATGCCTCCATCGGCGTCACCAACAAGCAGATTAGTGCCATCAGGTGAGAAAGCGCCGCTCTGAATCCCAGCACCGAATTGCGCAACGTTGCGAATCAAAACGTCTTGAGGATGCCGTCGAATATCCCATGCTTTGATCATCCCATCTGATGAGCCTGTATAAAAGAGTGTTGCACCTGGACCCCAAAGACTCATCATGACACCGGTATCAACTACTTCCCTTGAGCCGCGCGTGTGGTCCCAGTCGACAAGAGGCTTTCCATGTCTCAAACGATGAAGTGGATAGTCCGGTCGGCGATAATCCCACACAAATGTAGTACCGTCTGTACATCCAGCAGTAACAATGTTTGAATTGATAGGATGGAAGGTGATATCCTGCATATCAAGCGCGGAACACTCATACTCCATCGTGTAGTGGCCAGGAGCTCGAACGTCCCAAGTTCGAACCACAGTCTTGGTTCTGAATTTATCTGTAAGTAGATTACCACCAGGTGCACCGCCAGTCGCAAAGTAATTCATGGTAGGGTGCCACGCTGCCGCAAAAACGCTTTGAGATGACGGGATGACTTTGATGAACTGGAAAGCGTTCGCGTCCCATAGGCAAAGCTGACCTTCCTGTGAAGGTTCGTCCGTGTGATTCTGATGAAAACCAGCTAAAAGCAAATGACTAGTCCACGCTGAGGGGCCCCAGCGTAAGCATTCGGGGTGAATGTTCAAGGCTGGCTTCGCTACCGCACGGGACGAAGAGAAGTCAACGTGTAATGCATAGTTGTTCTCCATGTAATAAACACGGACTGCATTCTCGATGACATTAGACCCCGTAGCGAATAAGCCGGGTGTGTGCGCTGAGACCTCGACGCTGGTAACGTGAGCGTCATGTTGTAGAGTCATTGGAGAATGGTGCGGAGCAGAGGTATCCCAGATCTTCACCGTGCGGTCATGGCTCGCAGTGTACATGCGATCTGCACGGGGTGAAAATGCAATCGAGGATACGGTCTCATATACCATCGGGTCACAAGCTTCGTAAACAGCTTGGCGAGCGTTGTATGTATCGGCCAAAGTCCCTGGTTTCGGCCTGTCAACTCGGTGGTCTGGCAGCTCTGTCAGAGTATTGAGATGTAGGTCGCCCAGCAGCAGATTGCAAGAACGATTATACTGCACATCTTCAGGGTTGGTATGAGCAGCGGCCCCGACAGCGTACGTGATTGAGTCAGGACTCCAGGCGGCCGCCACGATGTCACCGGAGGCTCCTTTCCAATATCTCCAAGGTTCAATCATTTCAGATCTTCGCAAGCAAAGTTCTCTCTGTATATTAACACAGCGACCGTTAGAGTCTGAGCCAAGCTCTCGATGACGTAGCAAGGATGGAATATGACGCTCCGGTCTTCGAACCGGGTCTACCACTTTTGTCTCCAGTCTGGTGAAGTTCGGCTTATCGGTTTTATGGAGCTCAGTCTCCCAATGTGGACGTGCAACGTCGGCAGATCGGAGAACAGCCTTGTTATGAAGAAGCTCTTCTTGCTCGAAATGGTAAATGGAATGTCGGTTCGCTCTGTTCGATGGATTGTGATCCTTAGTCTCATTTGTGATTAAGACTGCAACAAGCTGCTCTAAGTGCGGATCGTAAGCTGTAGTTGATAATCGAGATATTGATGGTTGCTTAATAGTCTGGGGTTGTACGTCTACTATTGAGCGAAGTCGTTTCACCGTACGTTTAACATTCTCCTGGCTGGTCGCTTGAATTCTTGGATGGTTCACGGTGCCTTGGAAATAAGAGGCAGAGGCAGAGGCACCCGAGTTCATAGTAGTGTCTGATTGGGCTTCGGATGATGCTACATTAGCGTATTTACTCGTAGAACCTGCTGAATCGCCTATCTCTTGAGACTGCTTGGCACCCTTCAGCTCCTTGGTAAGGGCTTGAAATTCTGCTAATTGTGCTGGGGAAGCTGTGCCTGAAGCGATCACTTTCAACAAGGCTTCAGCAAATGGATCAGTGGCGACGCGGGCGATAAACATCTGGCTCAACACACCTTGGGACATTTCGGAAGAGCTGGTAGCACTCGTAGCACTCGGTGCGTGCGATCTCTTGCTAGCTTCGTGCGTCCATGTTGTGGCTGTCTGGCTAGACTGAGAAGCCGACACCGATGGGTTGGAATTGTACGGGACCTCTTTTAATGAATGCGGTGCCGGTGTATAATATTTATTTTCACGTCTGCGGCGTAATAGAGGATAGCGACCTCGATCGTAATCAGGGGGAAAGGACGACTCTAAAAGCGACTGGGGATCATCCTGTACTATACTAGGTAGCGGTACGCTTGTGGGCAAGACAGCGGGCAATCTGGGTACGTATTCATTGAGTGTGCCGTAGACAATGCGATCAGCGCCGGTCAATGAGGTTGGCCGCAATGGCTGATGGCTTGGCTCAGTGATAGTCTCGTCTTCCTCTGCACCATGGACTGAATTCTGATCACGGGCAGGGCTTGTTATGTTGAACTCATCGATGTCTGTGGGTAGAAGTTCACTTTCAAGCTTCTGTAGATAGCCAGAGAGGTCTGTTATCTTCTTCTCGGACGATTTGGCCATGGACATACTCGAAGTAGCCGGCTTGGAAGTGGACGACAGCCCTGATTTCCGAGGATCCGTAGTTGACAATTTACCTTTCAAGTCTGCATGCCCTCTATGCGCCGAGTCTATATGGGCCGATGACGTTGGAGATCTCCTTGAACTGGGTCTGGTACTGTTTATACGTCCAGGATTGGTTGGGAGGTATTGGCCTTCTAAGACTCTCTGGGCCGCGATAGAACGCAAGACAGCTTCCTGCACCTTTTTGCGGAAAGATTTCTTTACGAAATGCTTGAGATCTAACTTTTGGGCATCATTTAGTGTTGACGGTGGCTGTGAGACATAGGCTTTCAGTTTCTGGTCTACGACTTCAATGGCTACCTGTTAACGCAACATTAGCTAAGGGCTCGAGATAAGATAGTGGAGACGAACGCTTGTTCCGATAGCCAAGAGCTCGTCGTTTGTAAGAGACTGATTGGCTCTTCTTTTAGCCTTTTCAAGGACGGGGTACACAACGTTGTTGAATATCTCAGAAATCGGTGCATCTTCCCCAGATAAAAGCGGGACCTCCAGTATGGCACCAATGTCCGTGACGCTGCTGCTGGGGCCTGGGATCGAAATCCCACCGTCAAGTTTTCCATTACTACCAGTAGCATCTCGGACATTCTGTGCGCTTTGCTTAGTGACGAGCTGTACGCTAGTTGGTGTAGTACGTTCATAGCTATGCAAGCTTTCCAGTTTCCTTGATGGATCCCTTGATTTTGAGTCCTCCCGTTTTGCGGACTTAGCGATGCCATCCAAGTGTGGTGACGCGGCCGAGCGCTTTCGCTTCAATTGTAGAGTAATCTTTGGTCTTACGTCAATTATCGGTTCATTTCTACCTATTTTCGGCCCTAGGCTTGGGTTTCGAACTTCGTAGCTTGCCGAGGACGACTGAGTCCCTTGTACCTTCCCTTCTCTTGACTTGATCCCATTAATGTTCGCGGTAGGTCTAGGACTGTTATTTTCGGAGGGTGGTTGTCTATTGAGAGTAACGTTATGGCCAATGGGTGAGAATTTCCTTCTCAAACTAGCTGCAGCAGCTTCCGCTTTCGAGGCCGCTTCACTCAATGTCTCAAGTTGATCGTCGTCGTCGTCTACCTCTGTGAGGTCGATGATGTTGTTGGAGTGAGCGGCCTGCATCTGCGCCACTACCTGTGTTTCATGTATGGAAAACCTGCACAGGGTGTAGCAACAGTTGAACTCAAGGTAGGTTGGTCTGTCGTTTGAAGCAAGACGTGAACGCGTTGGACACTATCTAAATTATGCCGAGAACTAGATCTAGTTTACCCTTTCGAGAGGTTAGACTGCCAAGCTATCACATTTGGAGTGAACCTTCGACCAACATAAGAGCTACATTTCTAGATTCCGAAGCTTTCGTCTCACTTAGTGCTCATTAGCTATGACGATATAGAGGCAAGTCAACTATGGGGTTGCAAAAGGAATTAAGTGTTGTTATCGTCATCGTGGCACTAGTATTCAGTACAACCCAAAACAGAGAGAACCTATTGAATGTGCCGATTACTCGAACAGTACTTTTTATTGAGTTACTTAGATACTTCATCTTCGTCAACGCTTGACGCTTTTTAAAGACGACCAACCTCATTCTGTACTAGCGATGTCGGCGGAGCTTTCAATGACCCAAAGACGACTGCGCATACACCCAACATGCCAGCTCCACCTATACTGTACGCAACATCTCGGCCAGCCCACCAGTATAGAGTACAAAAGAACAATGGACCACATGATCGCCCAAATTGACCTATGTAGAGGACTGATTAGCGAAAGATCAAAGGTCCATCAACATCATTACTCACCCCAGCTACGATGATTGCCCAACTTGCCTCCTCTTTCACCTTCGGCAGCTTCAAAGCTACTCAGGCTGTTTAGTCCGGTTACCACTGTGGCAGTCGTGACTGCCAGTAGGATGGCTGCCGCCCAAAGTGCGGCTTCCGTAGTCAACTGGCCAAGCATGAAAAAGCTTGCTGCACAAGCTACCACACCGATCTGGACCACTTTGAGTGGGTGCAGTCGCCTGGTGACAGCCCCTTGCAATATTGCTGCTATAAGGCCCATGAACCCAAGTAGTCTTCCAGATTGAGAAGAGGAGTAGGCAAAAAGGTCATAAGTCATGAACGGTAGAGAAAACTCCATGCCGCTAAAGAAGAAGATGAAAATGAAATGGGTGAAATTGAGAAGGGTATGCGAATTGGTATGATTAGGCTGCTGTTGCACTTCAGCTTTAGTTTCCGTCTTTAACTTATTCCTTGCTAATAGTGCTCGCGATGAAGGCAAGGTTTCCGGCAGAAAGAAATATAGGTATGCAGTTTCGACAACGATAAGGAGCAGAGAAAAGCCAGCGGCCGTTGCGAAGGGGTTGGCGACCACGGTCTCGACATTCGCTAGAGCCGCTCCCAGCGCAGGCCCGAAGGTGAAAGCAATTGAAAAGCAGACTCCAATGAGTGCCATTGTAGCCCCTCGTTGCTTGTCGTCACTAATGTCTGCCGCCATGGCTATTGCAAGCTGCACGTTTCCTTCGCTCAAGCCCCCAACCACTCTGCTCGCCAGGAACGTTCTGAAATCTGTAGCAGCCACCCAAAGAGCCACCGATGCAATGTTGCCAGCCATAGACCATAGGAGAGCGGTCCTGCGCCCATACTTGTCGGATAGTGTACCGATTATCGGAGAGGCGATCGCCTGCAGAAACGAGAAAAGGGAGCCGAGTGCGCCTCCGAGAAGGACTATGTCATAGCGATCGCTGATGGGCCGTGAGAACGATTGCTTGTAAGTATTTAGGCCATATAGTACGCGATTGAGTAGGGAGGAAGAGTCTTGGGAGGATTCGAGGTTGCGGTAAAACTCGAGGAGCTTTGGAAACAGCGGAAGGATGAACGTGAAAGAAATCTAGACAAGTCTTAGAGCGGGACGCATGAATACAGGGGGCCTGGGTATACCAAGTCTAGCAGTAGGGAGATCAAGATGACCTGCAAGATCTGCTTCCGTTTGGCTGGAGAGACTGGAGACGTAGACATAGTGAGGCGCTGTAGTGACGTGGAATCCCACTTCAACAATGCCAGCTTCCTACATGTCAAAGCGATGTTGCACTATTGTATACGCGGGCCTTCATCGACGCATAGGACACGTTATCTTGTTTAACCTTGGTCTCATAACTTCACGATGCACATAGATCCCATCTTCGCTGACCGAGGCTGGTCCAATGAAGTCTGCAAGCTACCTAACCTTGGCACGCTTGGGTACCGCGGTCTAGTGACTGGCACCTTTCCGTTCTCGGCGATACGCTTGGTATCGGCTACCTTACCCTATGAAGCCTAGTCTGCCCAGCCGTTGAGATAAGCCTCAACAGGTTAGCCGTTGAGGTACACACCACTCCGTAAAGTACTTGATATAAGGTAGACGCTGTCTCTCAGCGCTTACACAGCATCACCAGAAACATAAGTTCAACATAGTTCTATTCCAAACTAAGTCGCAGAATTCTGCCTCGTCATTTTATTCTAGATCAAGCTTGACATACTACGACTGCGACGCACACCCTCTGCGAACCTTCGTTATTTCCATATCACCAACCTGCTCTCGTTTGCCGGCTCCATAGCGATACATATACCTTAGCACAATCCGATTTGATAGAAAGAGTCCGCAGGTACAATGCCTTTGCATTTCTCGTTTGTCTTTGGTATGGGCAGCTACTTCAACTTCAGCTTCACCATCGGACATCCTCCTGCCAGTACGACAACGACAGAAAAACTCGAGTCAGATGAACCTACTTTGAGGCGCCGTGCCAAGCTGCCGGCGTCAAGAGGATCTGCAATGCCACATGAAGTCTCGGTTGACAGGCATGATCATGGCTTGATGCCTCTTCCTAGCCGTGATATGCTAGGCGGTCCTAGCCTTGGGAACCACGCTCATGGCATAACCATTCCGAACCTTGACTTTCTCGATACCCCCTACTCAGACACTATCAACTCATTGGAAACGGAGATTAAGTCTATCAGAGCTGCCACCAGACCCAAGTCCATGCAAAGGTTGCCTGTTGACAACAGGGTAGGCTCATCTCAGCGCTCCTCTTGACAAGCTCTGCCTTTTGCATCTCAGTCAGGCAGGGGAAGACCTCATAGACTGACTGGGCGGCAGAACTCCAAAATTGTGGCTGCTTCGGATCCACCTAAAGCAAGTCAGTATCGATCTGAGAACACGTGTATGGCCGTCAATCATTGTCCACTCTACACCAGGTTACCCGTTGAAGTTCGGCACATGATCTACCGACACGTCCTGGTATCCTCAGAGCGTGTCACGCGCGCGCATGACCTCATTGGTTACAAGACCTTGGTTGCGAGCAATCACCATCCCATTTCAAACATCGACTCACGAGTAATGCAAACTTGTCGATTAATCTACGCGGAGACGTTGCCAATCCTCTACGGGGAAAACGTATTCGAGTTCAGCTCCCCAAACTCGATAAGCCACTTCGCAGATGCGGGGCTGTCAAAATCAAGTATGTTCAACCCTGCAAGTACGTCCTCCTCTAGCTACATACCCAAGAAGAAGATCGTTAATGAAGCCACAGCCTTCGCTTTCGTATCCGCGCCCAGTGGTAGACTGACTCTTTTACGAATGGTCCGTTTGAGATTCACCGCTAGCCTTGCGGGGCTCTTTGGAGGAGGGTTCGGTGCCGGACAGGCCAATGCAACAGATAGAGATTATGTGTGGGCAGGTACGCGACTTTCTAGCATCAATCTCGTTGTAATCAAGGCAATCCTTCATGCCGTAAGACTCAGCGTAGGAATGGGTACTTTTAAGAATGCTGACTCCTGACACAACAGACTGGTCACGGACGCTGTTCTCTGACACCAAGCAGAGCGAATACGCATCGAATCACATTGCTTCGCCTTTGAGCTTCCCTTCTCTCGAAAAGCTGATCCTCGATTTCACTGAGTGGGGATTGAGCGATAAAGAGGCTCTCATGGTAAGTATAAAGTGGAATGCCTAAAGTAGTCTCCATAGACCATGCTGATGAACCACATAGGTCGAGCCCATCTTGAGAACCTTGAACAGGTTTCCAAACCTCAAGGCTATGTCTGTAGAGGGCGTGTCTCACCAGGCTACTCTCGGTAAGCTGGGGGACGGCTTCTTCAAGGGAAGCCAGTTGAGAAAGCGCCGAGGTGCTGAAGAAGCTACCGCGAGCTAGTTGGTTTGACCAGCAGCATCTGTTTGGACGTGACTAGGCAGTGCATGAGTACTGTACGTTATGATGGATGTAGGGAGGGATTCCGAGGTATTGGTGTAGAAGATGAATGAACGGCCGTTCTTATGTATACTGTTGTAGACGAATTGTGAGCGTCCCAACGTGGGTATGAGTATCATTACTATTTCCAATAGATAGCTTGTTACAGATGGAGAAACGTTCCTTGAACAGAATCCATAAATCAGCTTTACCATCCAATATCGTAATAACCCCACATCCGCATACATGATTCGGCATGTCGAATATCAATCATTCGTCAACCGTTCATCCGCTCAGAGATACTCCGATCCCTCTCTACAAGCACCTCCCTCACAGACCATCACACCATCCCTTTCCACATCAATGTCTTTCAAGAGAACATTCCGCTGCCTCAGCCACTTACCCTTCCCACCGCCCAGCGCAGTCACAACAGCATTCGGTCGTATCTGCTGCCTCAACGCCTTCAAGGCCTCCACGCTATTCCCCGTCAGCACAACAGCCTTGAGGCCTAATCGTGCCATGACAACGCTGCCCATCATCCCAGCGAAGCAGTGGGGAAATTGCTCCACCTCTGCCTCAAAAGCTTGCACAGTCTCGCCTGCTAGTCGAAAGTAAGATTCGTCTTCCAGCAAAGCGCTCAAGCGGTAGAGATTGCGTGCGCTGATGTTGTTGGAAGATGGTTCGGCGGCGTCCATGCCGCTCTTCAGCCTCATGAGAAGATCCGGTGGGTGTGGCGATGGTGTGGTGTAGAAGCCCGGAGAATCGGCCGAAGTGAAGAGTTCGTTCTGGCGTATCTGAAGTGTGTCTGCGAACTCGAGATATGCATCGTCGAAGGTGGCTTCGTAGAGGTCGATGAGGCCGTGGATGAGGAACGCGTAGTCATCGCAAAGGCCAATGGTCGACCCACGACCTTCACGGTAGACGCGGTAGAGGGTCCTGGATCCTGCGTCCCATAGCTCATTCTTGATGAAGTTGACGGCGGCGATGGCGGCATTGAGACATTCGGATGATTTGGAGGGGTCGATCGAACCAAGCACGGCGGATGTACGACCAAGAGCGCTGATAGCGAGACCGTTCCAACAGACGATTATCTTGTCATCGAGTGCTGGGCGAGGTCGGTGCTGGTCTCGGTATTGACGTAGCTTTTGGCGGCCTCTTTTGAGAGTTTCGGTAACGGATGCCTCAGACAAACCGGAGTGCTTGGCTAGAGCTGCAGGAGTCGTCGTGACTTTGAGTACGTTCAAGCTAATGAATTCGTCATGTGGATCATTGGCTGACGCGACATTTCCGTTTGCCTTTACACCGTAGAATCGAGCGCAGATGTCCCCATCGGTTTCGCCCAGAACATTGTGGAACTCTTTGAGAGACCAGACATAGTAAGCTCCTTCCCGCTTCTCGGCATCGTTCGGTGAAGGGTACGAATCCGCATCTTCGGCGGAAAAGAAACCACCGTTTGGAGCGTTCATTGGTGGACTCGTAAGATAGGTAGCAATATCGTAGACAGCGCCAAGCATTTCAGGATCTCGAGTGATTAGAAAAGCATCGAGATAGACATCTAGCAACTGTGATTGATCGTAAAGCATCTTCTCGAAATGTGGAAGGCTCCAGTCTTTCGTCACCGAGTAACGTGCAAAGCCGTAGCCAATTTGATCTCTAATGCCTCCTCTTGCCATCTTGCGAAGCGTATTCACGACCATGGCCGCGGCATTGTTGCACTCCTCTTCGCCAACAACATCTTTCACCGTCTGTGGCCATTGTCCGAGTCTCAGCAGGAGACTCAAATTTGCAGGGGTCGGGAATTTTGGCGCAGTCGAGAAACCTCCATTGACCTTATCGTACTTCTTCGCAAAGTGCTGATATGCCTCTTCTAGCAGTTCGATCTCCAGTCCTTCTCCTTCGCCTCTTTCGCCCATTTGGCGACCATGGCTATGCACCCCTTCTTCGGCGAAATCCCTCAGCTGCCTTGTTATCTCTTTTGCACTTTCTCGACATCTGCCCTCTTGTAGCATCCAAACGTCCTTCATCTTATGTAAAATATCCAAAAGGCCTACTGTTTCAGCGACGACTGTGCCCACTGCGGTCATTGAGTTGTTCGGACCGGGCCAGTAGGTTCCCCCAAACACTGGTTCCAGATCGGGTGTAATAAATACATTGAGCGGCCATCCCCCGGATCCTGTGGTTGCCTGGACGTAATTCATGTAGATGGCATCGATATCAGGTCGTTCTTCGCGGTCGATCTTGATTGGAATGAAGTGGTCATTGAGAACCTGCGCTATCTCGGGAGACTCAAAGCTTTCGCGTTCCATAACGTGGCACCCTGGCAGGTGTTGGCTGATAATTCAAGTATATCGGGACCGAACAATGGCTATCCGCCATACCTACAATGGCACGCCGCATATCCAATACTTACAAATAGTAGCCGATTGTGCCTCTTAGCCAAATTCAAGGCTTCTGGTCCCCAATTTTGCCATGCCACTGGATTGTGCATGTGTCCCCGGACCTGAAGAGTATTTCCTCAGCCAATGCTTTCCTTCATTGGCCTCTTGAAGAGCCCTCGAAAGAACTTACGTACGGACTCATGCTTTCACTCAGCCTGTTGACCAGATGCAACGGCATCTCTCCATTCTTCTCATCTGCCGTCGTCATAGTCAAAGACGAGGTCGTCCTACAGATCGCGTCGCGTGACTACAGCCAGCCTGGCTTTGCACAAGCTCCTTCAACACAGCCAGCTGATTCAGTGGCTCTCGAGTCGCCAGTGGTAGAGTGTTCCCCAATTTGCAGCCGAGTAGCGCAATAATGTCGGATCAGATCCTAGCTTCATAGACTTGCAACGTAGTCTGCCGATCGACGTCACTAGAGTTAATCGTTTTTCACTCTTACTACCTGGCGCTGGCACATAATTCGAGGACAGGCAGTTTAAAGGCAATTATTTGTCTACGGCTATGGCAATGCTTGGAATATGTCACTGTACCAAGCTAGGAACTCAATCATTCATGACCACTCAGACTCCCACTTCCTTACTCAAAAGGATGTCAGAACAATTCCCATAATGACAGCGAACGCACTCAAGTCAACCTACACCACCAGTCTATGTTCCTTCTTTTTCCCATTCGACGCTCATCCCGCTTTTGATATCGCCTGATAACATAGTATTGAGCATGAACTTGATAACATATACTGTTGACCGTTGAATTGCATAGAAAATATGATTGGCTTCCATGTCATCTTTAAGGTCCTTGTGAAAAAAGGCTGCATTTGTGTATAGTCTTTTTTGCCTTGTTGCCACCAACATATCATTATACTCACCTCAAAATACAGGGAATGATAGAACAGCTTGAGTGGATGTTATGGTAAAGATGAGCCATGTATGCTGTAGTCATTTCTTCGGAATAGATATGCAGCATGCAGATGCCACGGGGCAATTCAGAAAGCACGATGAAGAGGTCGACGAGTATATGGATATAAACTCGAGAAGTCGTGTTGTGTGCAAGGAGCAGACGAGGAGAGATTCGCAGCAGCAATATTGAAGCAATGTTGTCGCGTACACTGATGAGAGACGTGCTTAGATCATTGCAGTTCGATGCAACAGACTGATACTATTGTCAACATACAACACTTATGGCAGTGTTGGGTCTCAGAGCGGTCCGTGCTCGGCACAGTATACTAAGCCCCTATGCTTTGCATAATTCCCCTGAAAATGTGTCTGTCGCCGAAACACTTCTTGTGATATATTCTGGACTACGTTCTTGAGACATGCTGATGTTGTATATTAATTCGAGAAGTAAAGTAAAGTACTTAAATAAAGTAAAGTAAGTAAAGTAGTCTTCTGCCAAGCTTTCCAAGCGCGTCCACAAGCGCCGCAAGACATGTACCCTCACGGTGTTAGGGTGAAAAACGGTTAGTCAGCAGAAACCCCACTAGGTAGTCTACCAATAGTTCCTGCCTGGAAAATCCTAGAATATACATCATCAACCGATTGCTCATTTTGGCTCATTTTGCTTGGTGCACATGAATCATTAACAACGGCTGTCACCTGTGTGCCTGTCAAGCCTGCAGTACACATGGTAATGTGACAGTGCCATACACATTCTCCACCAACGTTCACTAAAAATCATCAAGGAATAGATGAGCCATGGTTGATATAGAGAACAAGGGAGCCTACCGAAATAGGCTTGGAAAATAAGTCACATCAGCAGCGAGCAGACCGGACCATGGGGTCAGCTCAGGATGAGATGCGGGCATACATTCTTCGGCCATTCCCAAGGTGAGTGACATTAGACAGTTCAAGAAAGCTTGAGGAATAAAAGTCGCAGCGTCTCTCTACCTCATGGTCTCACTCGTGAGCAGGAGCTCACCTACGCTGTATCCACTCTGGAGCAGCACATGGAAAATACTAAGTACATCTTTCTCCCCCTCACAGTCAAATTCGCACTAATACACCGATGCCAGAGACAAAATCCGGCTCAACGCTCTCTGCGAAGCTGCCAACGCATCAAAGGAGCCTACAACAAACCCGTCATCATACCCACCCTATCCCGATCCTCGACCTAACGCTTTCCGCGAAGCAGCACGCCAAACCTGGAAGCGTGGCACGCCTCCACCAGTCGTGAAGCAGAGCCGAAGAATCCAGCCGGTCTTTCATTTACAGCAGGAGTCTAACAGCCATGTTGCTATTGCAAGGAGAGCCATTGCAAGGTTGAATGACTATGACAGGACTATGAAGCCTGCGATTGAAGCTGTAAAACTTGCTAGAGAGGGTAGGGATGCGATTTCAGGCGCTGCGAATCCAGGCACTGCGCGGCTCGTGAAGAATCTCGGCGCCGCCAAGGAGCCCGTCCATGTGGCGGCAAGCAGGGATCCAAGACTTGCGCCACGAAGGACATGATGGGATGCATCCTTGATCCAGTTGAGGCCGCTTCTTTTATGATTGCAGAAACTGAACGAACTTGATCAATGCAGCAGGGCTGATTTTGATTCTCGATCCACTTGTTTACCACGCGCCACTTAGGAACGCGCGATGGCCATGCACAACACAAGGTGGGTGGTTCACGGTCAAGCAACAGGAAGAGTAATACACTCTTTCAATGAAAATTCGATTTTGACACTTGGTCGAATGTAATAAGATTTGGCATTATTGGTGATCTCCCGTGTTAAGTGCACAACCTTAATCTTAGGCCGCAGTTAACCGTTTACGTTTCGCTTGACACTTCGACCGAGCTTCTCCGCGACATGTTTTGAATCGCATTTCCTTCAATCCTCTGTATCAACTTACCGGTGAAGATCCATCAATTCACGCACTGTCACTCAAGTCTTATGAGGTTTAATTCGTCCCATTGGTGACTCTTCAATTGAGAACATCTATAAGACGCCCATACACTCCCCTAGCCGCTCGAGTAGCAGGCTTTGAACACTCTGAGTCAGTCAACACCGTCGTCGGGCTGTAGCTAGGGCCCATCTGATGGCTTCTGTCATCCAAACCAGCCTCAGGGAATATCTGCCTTTGGTAGCTTCTGGAAAGGTTCGCGAAGTCTATTCGCTTGACGATTCAGAGCTCCTGTTTGTGGCCACAGATAGGATATCAGGTATTGCCTGGCCCATAGTTCATTGACTCATCACTAACTTGTCCATGGCATACGATGTCGTCATGAAGAATGTAAGACTGTCAGAGCTGTCAATTCATTCCTTCCCGATTCGGGTACAAGTTCGACTGATTCGTGCTGCACACCCTAGGCTATTGACCAAAAGGGTGCTATACTCACGCAGCTCAGTGAATTTTGGTTCACACTGCTCCAAACCATGATTCCGGCCTTGCATACACACTACATATCCATGGGCGTTCCTCTTGCAGTGGAAAATCTCCTGCCACCTCAGATGGCGATTAAGCTCCAGCTGCAGCAGCGTAGCATGGTAGTCAAGCGCGTCAAGGTGTTCCCAATTGAGAGCATTGTACGGGGCTACATTACCGGATCTGCTTGGAGTTCTTATCAGAAAGATGGCACGGTTTGCGGTATCCAACTCCCCATTGGGCTCCAGGAATCCGAAAAACTGCAGCAACCACTCTGGACCCCGAGTACCAAAGCCCAATTGGGAGGCAAGGACGAGAACATCAGCCCAGCTGAGGGTACGTTAGCTTCCATTCGAAGAGGTCCATTCCTCAGCAGTTGCGGTATACTCAGCTGATAGCTTCCCGGTAGCGGCCGATATAGTGGGTAAGCAATATGCAGATCAGATCGAAGCTCTGTCACTCCAGATCTATCGATCGGCGAACGATTACGCTGCCAAGCGAGGCATCATCATTGCAGATACCAAGTTCGAATTCGGCCTCGACGAAAAGACGACGCCACCCACAGTCGTCCTAATCGACGAGGTGCTTACACCGGACAGCAGTCGATTCTGGAGAGCTGACAAATATGAGGTCGGTCGAGGCCAGGACTCCTACGATAAGCAATATCTCCGTGGTAGGATCCCAATTGAGTCAACTCAGCTGCAACGGGTACAGCTCCTGCTAATGCTTCGAATAGATTGGCTCACACGAAACGGACTCAAGGGGAAGGAAGAAGTGGAGATGCCATCCGGCGTTGTATCGAATACGCTGGATCGATACAAGGAGGCATATCAAACGCTTTCAGGAAAGCGTTGGATCGCCGCTGCGTAGCACGATATCTGCCTCGACCAATCAGATGGCACCCCTTTCTGCGCCACACGATCATGTCAAGCTGAACGCCACGCGATCTTGACCTAGATTTCCAGGTTCATTGACCGAAATGTCGGTAAAGCTTAACCCTAATACTCCTCTCTTACACGCTGATTCGCTACTCCACACTGCTTGTCAGATCTGCCAAACCTACGCATCTGAGGCTCAAAGAAGGTTGCCGAGACTGCATGCAGATCACCATATCGAAGATGCGTGCGATAGTGCTCCATCATAGCGTGTCATTCAGGAGAAACCTCGCGAGCTGTCTCCTATAAAGCATGTATTGTCGCACAGGTTCAGCAGACAACAACGAATCCAGCAGTGTCTGTATATCGTGGCCTCAAAATCTGCCAAATTACCGAAACCTGCGGGTGCCACAAACACGACAAAATTGCAACCTTATCAAACGGGACCTCGCAGCTGCTCACCCGATCACTCGTCATTTCTAATTGACTCAAGTCCATCGCCATTGTCAAAGTATCCAAGCCACCCTTACTAGCCCATTCAATTGCTTATTAGCCTCGAACTTACTTGCAAACACCCTTCCGTCGTCCTTGCTAGGCTTGTTTGTCTCAATCAATCCACATCACACCTACCTCGAGCAGAATTGTTCACACTCAGCGTGTCATCTTCAAACATTGACATTGCTTCAATTCGCGTAGCTCCACCTACCACAATGTGTACGTCGTTTCAGGCCATGTCTTTCCTTATACACTCGGGTCATTGACTATCTCAACGTTCTTCGGAAGCACTGAACCTGTTTTGTCTCTTGAAATGTCTTGACCTAACTCGCATCCTGGTCATCCATCAACGGATACTTATGCTGATTGAAATCTATACCCAGGTCACACCCATATCACTTACTTCTCCTGCGGTCACGTGGAGGATTCGAACCACAGCATGTGCCCCCAAGCAATGATAGAGATGAATCACAATACAACGACCACGCAAACCACCAAGAATTACCAATGCGCCGCATGCTTTGCCAGAGGGGTTGAGGAAAAGACTCGGGCAGCAAGGGATGCACAAGCAAAGAAGTGACAGCGGACAAATGCAGGTGATAGGGCTGGCGGCATGTCAGAACCGTGAAGCTTGATAATTGGACAAGGAGGGCGGAAGAAAAGCGCAATGACAAGGGTACAGCTGTCTCGCAGTGCGAACGGTAATTTTGTTGTATATGATTGGGGACGCATGCACGGACAGGGTATTGATGCATCGCAGGGAGCTGTAGCAATACTAAACTGGAACATTCATGCAAGGGAAGGAAATTTTCAAATACGAACTTTGCTTTCCCACACAAACGCAGGTCGTTGGACAGCCAAGTCTTCAGATCACGAAAGGAAATCAACGAACCCGCACCTGTCCACAAACTGCGCATGTCCAAGGATATACCCAAAATCAAGTGAACCAAGGAGACACCACAAACACGAATATCCGCGTCACTCGCCCATTAATTACCTTCCCTCCGCTTTGCCGCAAACAGTATCTAATGATTGCCATTGACCTGACTCCCATCCACACTGGCCTCCTCCTCCTCCTTCTTAATCTGATCCGTCATCGAATGCCCCTCCTCCACCACCGAAAAGCCCAACTTACTCTGCCCCCTCCCCCGATCCTGACTCGCATCCCGCGGATCCGGCACGCTCCTCCCCTCCAAATGCCACTGCTGAATGCTCCTAATGATATCGACACTCAACTGCCCATTTTTCTTCAACGCGTTCTCCCAATGTTGCGGGATCGTGTCGCTGAGCGTCAGGTAGCGCGCGATCGAATTCACCATCATCTCGCGCATGGCATTATCCTCGCTCGTGTTGGCGTACACATACTGCACCCGCCTCAGCCCCGGATAGGTTTCATGAGCGTGATAGAAGGCGCGGACGGCCTCGACGACGTCGTCGGATAAGGCGCGGATCTCGAACTGTTCGGAGAGGAAGTAGAGGTCTAGGAGGGGGCCGATGTCGTTTTCGACAGAGGGCGCACGGATGGCGCTGGAGTAGAGCCAGCCGACGAAGAGGGTGAAGGGGGGGTCGTCGGAGTCGGGGAGGCCGAAGGTTTTGGAGGAGGCGGAGGAGTTGGATTTGTTGTAGAAGCGGTGGCGGAAGAAGGGGGAGTGGTGGCAGAGGAGCTTTTCGTGCAGGATCCAGTGGGTGTTTTCGGGGCCGATGTAGATGTCTACGAGGGAGGTGGAGAGGAGTCTGTTTGGTGAGAGGGGGTTGTTAGTAGATTGGTTGGGTGGGGGATATGGATGGGAAAGGGAAAGGGGTAACGTACTCGTGGAGAGGCTTGTCTACTTTTTCGGCACCGCCGGTGTTTTCGTTTGAGGTTGTGGATGACATGGTGGAGACGGTTGAGGGCTTTTTGAATTATTTGGGTTGGGTGAGGATGATGGCAATTGGATATATTAATTGATTAAACGAGATAGGGTATGGAATTATATTAATTGATGGGTGGATGTAGAGAGAGAGGCTGGAGGCTCATTTCCTTGGAGTTGGCCTGATGCCTCGGGGTGGCTGAAAATGACGTGCGTCAACAGGGTACTTCGGCTGCTTCCGCCCCCAATATGTCTATTTCTTGCACAAATCCACATGCTTGTAGCTCGCCTTGCATTGCCGCATCAATGTCTCGTCAAAGTCAATTTCTTTCACAGCACAGGTTTGTCTGCAACTACAACATTCAGCGATACTCCACTTCTCACTTAATTATAACTCCACTTGTACTTCGTGTTGACGAAGTGAAGCCGCTTTCTGCAATCCTAGAAATGTAGCGAAACAGATAAAGGGGCGATGATGAACGCCTGGAGCTCGCTGCTTCGGGGTAACTGAGAGCCTATCTCGACAAGACTTTAAGGCATTCTGGTCATGTATGTTGTATGTATCGGAGGTGGTGACTGCGTTCGTGGTCTCTTGCGAGAACCTTTTCAGATCTTACCGATCTTCGAGAGAAGGAATCCAGAAAAGACAATGAGATCAGCGATCCTTTCAATGCCTTCTGTAATTGCCTTTCGCTTTGCCAGAAGAGATGTGCAATGAATGAGAGATTCGAAAGAAATCAAACGCGCTGACGATGGAATGATGTCAGTGTTCAGGGTATTGTAAGTTCCCAACAACACACCTTATGCCCAAAGTCATTTTGTCCGTCCTATGGAATTCTTGTATGGGTGGTACCACTTTGGACGATACTGTCGATTGTCTTCATGCACGAAGCTTCTTCTGAGCCCGATGTTGGATGACTTATCATGGGAAGTATGTTCCAGTCATCAGATAGTGGCCACAAGGCTTCGAAGTCAGCAATCAATCCCGCCGACGTTGATCGAAAAGGCTATGGCATGGACGAGAATCAAGTTCTTATGATCTATCGTTTTCGGCAAATTTTGTCTGCCAATATGCTCTGTAATGCTTCTGGAGGCCCATCTCTGACAACTCGTTTAGCTCTCTTGGCGTCAATTTGAACGTCATAGCCCGCAGATAATCGCTAAGCCGCTCTTCCTTGCCACTCGTAGTAATCGCAACCACGCCCTGATCGAGGCACCACCTCAAGGCTATTTCGCCTTCGGAGACATAATACTTGATCGCCAAAGACGCCAGCATCTTATCGCAAGGTCCGGGCTTTGCCTTCGTCACAGCAGTCAGAGGACCGTATGCCGAGAGAGCGATGTTCTGGGCTTGATGGTAGGCTATGAGACCAGTGTGCCGGAGGTATAGATGAAACTCGATCTGATTGATGGATGGAGGTATATTTGCAGTCGCAAGAGTAGCCTTCAAATCCTTTTCCAGGTAATTGGATACTCCAATACTCCTCGCTTTGCCACTCTCTTTCACCTCCTCCATCGTTTTCCATGCCTTCTGCAGATCTTCCGCTGTCTTTGCGAAGTACGGTGAATGTATGAGATACAAGTCGACATACTCCAACTGCAGATTCTTGAGGCTTCGATCAATAGCTCCGTGGATATCGTCCATGCCTTCCAGTACTTTTGTAGTCACGAAGAGCTTCGATCGTTCAACTTTGCTCTCCTTGATAGCCACCCCCATATCCTCCTCGGTGTTGTAGGTTTCGGCGTTGTCAAGGTGTGTGTAGCCCATCTTGATAGCCGACTTCACAGCTTCGACGATTGTTCGATCGATGTTGCGAGAGAGGCTGCTAGAAATACTGCCAAGAATGCCGGTAGCTGAGGGTTTCTTGCTCCATACTGTGCCGGTACCATAGCCGAGCTTGGGGTAGCATCAGCTTCAGTTAGATGGAATCGAGAATCTTGTGTCCTTACCATGGGAATCGAAGTGCCGTCATTGAGTCTCAATGTGGGAATGGTTGCGTGCGGTATATTTGCCATTGTAGCAACTGTCGGGCCAAGGCTTGTGTTTAAGTCGTCTCAGGGGATGTAGGATAGGTTAATCGACTTAATAATAGCTGTCACAGGTCTCAATGATATGCGTACTTCTACGCGTAATACTAAGAAGGTCCACAATCTTGGTATTGTATACACAAGTCGGAGATATGATAAGCAGCCGGAGTTATGTATTCAATCTTAAACTGCACGTCATTTGACATGGGACATGACGTAGGTAACGAATTGTTGTCTCGTCTTTTACCACGCAGGATGCTTACCTTGCGATCCATGAACAGTTGACTTTACGAGAATCAATATCTCACATTGTACATGATTCTCCACGCTCTGTCTCATCGTCCACATATTCCATACTTGCGTATCGTCCGAATGTCTGCCCCTCTATCCAACGGCGCCACCCATGGCACCAGCAATGGCACCTATCGTGGTGTATCGCTGCAAGATCTACCCAAATCAAACACATTCACCCAGAATCTTCCACCAGATCGCGAGTTCAAGACGCCCTCTGCATCATACAACGCTCCCCGAAGCGATCTAGGACCTCGAATGGTGAAGGGAGCATTATTCACATATGTAAGACCAGAAGAGACGGAGAATCCAGAGCTTCTTGGGATCAGTCGTACTGCAATGAGAGATATCGGGTTGTCCGAAGGTCAAGAGGATACTGAAGATTTCAAGAAAACAGTTGCTGGGAATAAGATATTCTGGGACAACAATATAGAAGAAGGAATATATCCTTGGGCACAGTGTTATGGCGGCTGGCAATTTGGGTCTTGGGCTGGCCAGCTTGGCGACGGTAGAGCCATATCTATCTTCGAATCCACCAACCCTTCCACAAAAATTCGATACGAAGTTCAGCTTAAGGGTGCAGGGAAAACACCGTACTCCAGATTTGCCGACGGGAAGGCCGTTCTGAGGTCAAGTCTTCGCGAATTTATCGTTTCAGAGGCTCTGAATGGTCTTCACATCCCCACCACTCGCGCTCTCTCCCTTACTCTGGCTCCAAACTCTCGCGTTCGCCGTGAACGTCTTGAACCTGGCGCTATAGTCGCTCGCTTTGCACAATCATGGTTGCGTATCGGCACATTCGATATTATTCGTGCTCGTGGCGACAGGAGCTTACTTCGAACTTTATCCAACTTCGTAGCTGAGCATGTATATCAGGGTTGGGAGTCACTGCCTGGAGCACAGAAAGATCCATCGAAACCGGATGCAGCCGATCCCGTTAGTTCAGTACCGAAAGCTACCATTCAAGGCGCAGAAGGTGTAGAAGAAACCCGCTACACGCGTCTCTATCGAGCCATCGCCCGCAAGAATGCCGTCACAGTCGCCGCATGGCAGGCTTACGCCTTTACAAATGGCGTTTTGAACACAGATAATACATCCCTTCTTGGTCTCTCACTTGATTTTGGTCCGTTCGCCTTTCTGGATAATTTTGATCCTAATTATACCCCCAATCATGATGACCATGCATTGAGGTACAGCTACAAGAATCAACCAAGCATAATTTGGTGGAATCTCGTTCGTCTAGGGGAGTCAATGGGTGAGCTCATTGGCTTGGGGCCGAAGGTCGATGATCAGCAATTTGTGGAGAAGGGAGTGCCCGAGACCTTCGCGCCGGAGCTGATAAAGAGAGCTGAGACAATAATTCACAACGTAGGTGATGAGTACAAAGCTGTCTTCTTGGCCGAGTACACACGCTTGATGCGGGCGAGGTTGGGTTTGCAAAGCGATCAAGACACTGATTTCAAGGAACTGTTCTCGGAATTGCTCGATACGCTCGAGGCGCTGGAACTCGACTTCAACCACTTCTTCCGCCGACTTTCGTCGGTTAGGGTGTCTGAACTGGATACAGAAGAGCAACGAAAGCAACAAGCACATATTTTCTTCCACGTCGAAGGCATGGCTAACACGGCGGGTATCACTGAGACCGCGGCTCACGATCGCATTGCTCTTTGGCTTGCGAAATGGGCTATCAGAGTGAAGCAAGACTGGGGTCTTGATCGGGACAGTGAGCGAGAAGCTGAGATGAAGCAAGTAAACCCCAAGTTCATCCCCAGATCATGGGTACTCGACGAGATCATTCAGCGGGTTGAGCATGGAGGGGAAAGAGATGTGATCAAGAGAGCTATGACGATGGCCGAGCATCCTTTTCAGGAAAGCTGGGGTGGCGACACAGACGAAGAAGAGCGATGGTGTGGCGATGTTCCGCGACATGGACGCATGATGCAGTGCAGCTGCTCTTCATGAACATGGATCCGCATATCACATGCCTTGTCTAGTGTTGAGCGATGATGCTCATAGAAGAGTTTTCGGCATCACTCATCTCTACACTGTCTGCTGTTGTCTGCGTATCATCTTCCGTGTCTACATGGTACATCGACACTTCCTCTGCTGAAATGCTTCCGCGATGAAGGCTCAAACTCGAATACCGCGCGTAGATTTGCGAATAAGGCTTGATGGACTGGATTCTGACCTACAGACCTCAACAAGCATCGATAACTAGACGATATTGCTGGTTAATCTACAGAAACGGCAAAAATTCAGCTCAGCCATTGACTCCAACGTTATGGCAGCAGATCTTTCAAGGGATTAAACCCTGATCCTTGACTCCTACGCATTCCCAAGAGCCAAAAACCTTGGAACCTCCTGCTTGTATTTTTTGAAGCATTCGAGATATTGACTGTAACCATACTGTCCATTTAATCAACAAAGGTCAGTCTCCTCAAAAATCGCAAGCGAATGGACGCCAGACCGCCATAGCTCAAAGGGTCTCAATGTAAATTATGTTCCTAGCATCCACTACTCTACAAAGACTAGCACCTTACATCCAAGGCACCCTTTCTAAAAGCCAGGTCGTTACCCACTTCCTCAATGACCCCAGATCCCACCAAGTCAAAATTGCCCCGCTAGTGGAAGAAAGGAGCTTCCTCAGCACCACGGCCGTGCACATCAATCCCCAACACCAAAGCCAGGATGTCTCAGCATGTTACCATTCGGTCACATACGGACTTGCTTGGTGCCACGATTCCTTAGTCTGTCATTATCGACGTCTGATTGCATCGTCATTTACTCATGTATCTAACCATGATAAAGTCTGTCGTCCCTGCTGTACAACTACCTGAGGTGATTTCGGCTCTGGCCAGCCCTACGGCCAGCCAAATGGCGAGATCAAGCTGCATGTGTACCCACGATGACAGTGCAGAATTGAACGGGTACCAGAGTGCGTCGTGGACAACCCTACCCTGCCCCTCAGAGATGGAGCGCTGATGGCATTGTCCGTCTTGCTGTTCTCAAAAGGCGGATTGCATATGAGCTCAACCCGCATGCTGGACAAGCAGAGTGTGATCGATTACAAAGATGAGGGTGATGGACGGTGGAATAAGATGCATGGGTCTTCGATGCGTGAATGGTTGATAGGTAGCAGCATACTAATTTGACTACATCGAGCAAACAAGAATAATTCGATATGAACATCTACGGTATTTCGGATAGTGGAGACCGTTATTGACTTTTCCCAATTAAATGAAGCTAGTCATTAGATCATCCATCGTCTCCACCATATCTAAAGGGTAATACAAGCAAAATAAAACACATATCCACAAGCGTCAACAAGCTCATCATTCACCTGTAAACATTGATGGCTACCAGGTGAGTTTGTAGCTCAAAAACGAACAAGAGAACCGCACACAAGATCCGATATCTCTATACCTACCGAAAAGTCACTGCTTTGTTGTAAATGCACTTTTTTTACGGGATTGTTCTATGACCGCTATACGACATGACTCGCCGAGCATCACAAACACCTACTTTCATAAATATGAGACGCCGCGACCCTCATTGATAATGTTGGACGAAGGTGCTGATGCCAACGGTATACAGATGGTCATCTCTATGATTGCTTGATTGTGGGAGTTTCAGAGCGTCGGTGATGGATGTTTAGATGAATGATTTTCAATTCGATTTTGGCGGGTTTTGGTATTGCGTATCACGACGAGGTGTGGTATATATGTATAGGGGTACTTTAGTAGAAAGTATGACGCTACGTACTGTTGCTGGATCATGTTCGCTATATCTAAGATCTAAATTCTCTGAAGCTTCGGTCCTCATTGCTACAGCATACACATAGCGGGAAAGAAAATGCCGTACATATCGCCTTTCCGCTATGGTATGCGTATACAATGTTGCAGAGAATCAGAGATGGGATCGTTTTGATACTTACTACTCCGAACGGGCTGAGCGAGACGAAGACTCAGTTTCTCACTTGCATAGTCAAATGATATTGCAAGGGGAGAGAGATTCTCTATGTCTTACCAACCAGTATTCCTACTCGCCTGAAACCGAGATGATTACTTGGTCCGCGATGTAAGCCGTTACACATTTCAGACTGACTCAGCATACCCCTGAAATTTATGCGCAGCAAGGATGCGGTGGAGCCTTGATCGTTGCAAAGGTGCACACTGGGTCATAGAAGGGTTCACCCCCTTCTGGTCCAAACTTACTTCTGGTCCAACCCTAAGCGGCTAGCGGGCCGGATCTTTTAAAACTCCGTACTCCCGGGTCTAGCTCTAGGGTACCCTTAGGCCTAATAACGTTCGTTTCTATACGTCTCTAACCAGCCTTATTATATCAGTTATAGTGCTATAAGAATTATTAGGCCTGAGGTGCTCTACAATATTTATTGCGAAAATAAGTCGAAAAAGTCGGTCGTTGTGGAACTAGAGGGCGTGGACCAGAAGTAAGTTTGGACGTGAACCCTTCTAGTGCCAGTCCGGTCCCACGGCAAGTCTGTCGTCAAAAATCTCATCGCCACTGCAACACAACGCTTGACCCGTTCATGATATCTCCTGTAGCGACGGTTTGCCTCATTGCATTGCCCTACTGCTTGTGCGACCTGATACCCGAAAATAGATAGAGCGTTCGAACTTCTTTTTCGCAGTCATGCCGGTTTTTATTAGCAAACCACTTTCAACATGCCTCCACAAAACCTCAGCATGGAGTTAAAAATGACACCGCACTTGCCGAACGAAGTGCTGATTAAGATTCTTTCTCACCTTCCTGATAGCCGCGACCTTGCGTTAGTCGCTCTAGTGTCTCGAAACTTCGATGCCCTCGTCCAAGGACTTCTGTATCGCTCTCTCAACCTGACCGTTGGCTGCACAGAGGAAGGAAGCTTATCCTCTCACTCAAGCAGTGATGAGCTACACATGTTCAAGCGGTCCTCCCGTCTCATCGACAAATTATCAACGAAATCTGAGTTCGGGTACGTCTATTTTCAGATCTCACACTGCCAGCGCTGAAAGATACCGAATGTGAGATGCTGAGACCACGGCACTCAATAGGAATCAGACGGATGCTCTTTCCTTGACGGTCCCAGACCATCGCTGGTACGCAACTGGCGATTATCTCAGGCTCATGCAGCATATTCCCAATTTGCGACATTTGACACTCAGGCCACCGCCACCAGAACGGCATGTACTGGAAGGTCACCGTCTGTCATCGATCCTGCTGGACTTCAAGCATGAGGGTGATCACTATGGTACGAGTCACGGTCGGCCTGACATGGACTGGTGGGTGCGTATATCTTCTGCTATCTTTTGCATCAAATCTGGGGTCGCTGCGGTGACTGGCAATTTCGCAATCCTCGCGATACCCACCAGACATGCCTGGCTATTTGTTGTCGGACCGCAAAGAAGCTGCTGATTATGACCTCTTTCCAGACAAAGATCTCAGATACAACTCATTATTTTATGTGGTACAAGAATCTCCACAAATTCCATATCGAGAATCTGAATGTCGAGAAATCTCTGTACGGAATTTTTGCCTCGTTCACCCCAAAACAGGGAGATTTGAGAGGGCTGTGTAGTGTAGAGGACCTTCGCTTGACCGACTTCCATATCGTAACACTTGACAAGTGCTTTGAAATCCTCTTAGCGAATATCCGAGTCTTGACACGTTTTGTCTTTGTGAGCAACTTTTCACCCGTCTTCGAAGGCTTAGCAGAGCATGGTCGTGCATCTATACATGGAATTCCGCCCGGTCTAATACGGCACATGGCTTCCGTAGAGGAGTTGGTATTGAGCCCAAGCGATGGCACGTACGGAGGATGCCTTCTCAGCGAAAGATACTTCGACCATTGTTTCACAAACCTTCGAAGTGTTGCTGTACCCAAATGCCTCCTCCTTCAGGATATTGCTAGGAGGCCTCCATGTCTCCTTCCTAGCACGGTGGAAGAAGTGCAGATACAGTTCACCATGTCTGCGGAAGTTCCTGAAGAATCTGACCAGACAGACTCTACGCGAGAGGAGGACGTTGCGGCAGTGGAGTGGATGGCGAAAGCGAAACTGGTAAGCTTGCCAGAGCTGAAGCGTGTGATATGGTGGTACCAACCTTGCGAGCTGAATGGCCCAGAGACATGTGTTGGAGTCGAAGGAAGCCCCTTTGATGGGTTTCTTCCTGAGCTACGGCGGCTGGGTGCAAGGTTCGACGATGTTCAAGTCAGTTTCGAGTGGGTGTTTGCACGGTTCTTCAAGGAAACGCCCTTTGGCAGGCGTTTGTACGAGTAAGCTGTGCATGATATGGAAGGCCTTCTGTGAGTACAGGTTTCATGCTTGGAGGATATTGAATCTTTATCATGCGACAGAAAATTTCTGAGTAGGTTGCCTGCGATATCGGTGCATCGATGAGGGTGATGGGGAGGATAGCTCCATACAATAAAGGAGATTCAGGATGATCGGGTTCCAAATACTTGAGGTGATGAGGATTGAAGTGAAGGCAGGCCATTGCTGTCCAATTTGAGGATGCCCACAATGCTTATACCGCCGAGCTTGCCTATACGCAGAAATTCAATCCGAATAGGTAGCTTAATGCCGTTGAAGATCTCTATATATACCGTCGCTCGATCAGGAATTCTGCCATCAAACTCTGGCCCAAGAGGATGCATGTTCCCCTTCACGCCAGAATCGAGGCGTCGAAGACAAACATACCCCACGCAAAATATCAAAAAAATGTATCCTGCACACGTATGAAGGTTGAGTGTTGCATTTGGTTCTCCGGGATTCAGAGTTATATTTCTGATGCCAGATCGCCAAGACGCTAGTACCCACGAAAGCGTTTTTGACCTTATATTCTCCTAGTAATCGGCGCTCCACCCCTAGTCGCTGTCCAGAAGTTGATGCTATCATGATTCTGGTTATATCGTAATACGTCACACACAACATGCCCGAACAGATAAACATCCGATGTTCAATCGATACCCAATGCTGCCCTTCCTAAGCCACCACCATAACGAAAAACAGGTCGTTCCATGCGTGTTATCGCTGCTGAGTAGGTAGCCTCATAGGCCGCAACAGCTTCTTGGTTTGCTCCATGATGTATTGCACCACCAGTCCCACCCCCATTTCCACCCTCCGGTCCCGTTTCCTTCTGGCCCAAGCAACCAATATTCCCACGAAAGCCAGATCCAGAAGCGCATGCCTGATGGCAGCCCACACTAGCCATGCCATCCATGCCCATATTCCATTCCTTTTCTTGCCCTCGCTGATCGCCTTGGCTTCTATTTGCTCCCTCAGTGCGGCGACCTCCGCTGTCATTTTTACAAGAGCTTGCTCTATTCTCCTCCTCCACTTGCGGTTTCGGACGTCCAGGTCCTCCGTCTCTGGGACGATATCGTCTCCGTTGTTATACGCGTCACCACGAGCTTCTCGATATTCTTCCTCCTCCTCATCTCCATCGCTGATAGGTCGAAGTACTCTTAGTCCACCACCCCCCTCGTCTGCCCTTCTAGAGGCTCTTGCAGAGGTTCTTGCAGAGGGTCCGCCAAGGCTTGCGTAGCTAGGGTTTGTGATTTGATGGCTCGATTCCACGGGTATTTGGCCTGGTGATGAAGCTGCTGAAGAGACTGAATTGGACTTGATTTGATCCCAAACGAACTCCAATTCGGAGACGAGTTCGCGCGCTTCCGATGTAGTCGTCGCGTACTCATGCTTGGTTTCAATGAGGGTAGAGATGTATCGCCGTTTGGCATCTGTGCGCGAGAGGCCATGGTGGGCGTGCCATGCGTCCCTGTCTGGGATCAATATGACAGATTCTCCCTCATCTTGCTAGCAGTGAGCGAAATACCATTTGTCCCTCTCCGCTACCACTTCTGGATCGCTACCATCTGGTCTTCGCGAAAGACCTTCAACGTCACCCTCTGTGCTTTGCTTGTAGAGACCGTAGAGTTTGAGGCGGTCTGTGGGAGGAGGTCTTGCGGAGCCGGTCCGGGGGATCCTCTTGACGGTATTGAGCGCGTGTACAAAGACTCTGTCTGCAGCTTACAAGACGGAGTCAGCATGAGCAGGGGCAACCTCGAGTCTTGAGCAGCACTTGCCTACAGAATCAGACATCGCGTTGGTACCTCCAGGGGTACTGAGTTTCAGAACAGCATCATTTTCAGTGTAGGATAGCACAACGGAGAGTCTATCGTAGCCGGATAAGCACGCTATGAATCCGTAATCTCATGCCCCTTGCATATGTACCTGCCTCATGCTTTGCTGGGTCTGTTAGGGCTAAACTCGATGACGGCGATCAGTTTCCTTGGCATTTACATATCTTAATATGAAGTCGTACTCCAAACTTCATAGCTTGAACATAGGTTGTAGCTGTAGGAGAAGCTTACAAGGACCATTTAACCATTGAGGGTAGTCAAGATTCGGACTCGTACGTGATTTGCTTGTTTCATGATGCAGGATTAATTCTCGGACGCTGCACGTACTTACCTGGGCCAATTGCTGGACTACAGGCCTATACGATACGCAACAAAAAGATCTTGTCCTTCCGTGGGAGAAGACCTTTGGTACTCAAGCATAATGATCGGGTAGAGCTTGGACAGTTCTCATAACGGAGATCAGACTCGGAGGAAAGATGACCGTCTGCGATTGCGCTGCTCTGGAGAAAGTGATACTGGCACTGATCGATGTAACGCGTTTGTTCTCAACCAACAATCATGGAAATGGCAAAGAGACATGCACGCTGGTCCAGAAGTAGAAGACTACGAGATCAAGCCCGACATGGGCCAGTAGATGTTCACCTTGTCAAGGAAGAGGGACCAATCTACCTTGTGCCCAAGGGCATGGTACCGAGGATGCATGAAGTGTCTGGGCAGCTATTGTCAAACCTCCGATTTGACTAAGTGGATGACTCGTGACCCTTGAAGCCGAGCTTTGTGCATGATGTATCACAAGTACCGATACTCCATATACTCTGCTTCTGGAAGGATGAAATGGAGCGCCATCAGTCAAGTACCACCCAAAAGCATCTCTAGGTATGCCGTAATTGTCGACTAATACCGGCTAAGGTGTTCACCACGCAAGAAGGATATAGAGAGGCTCCAGTCCAAGTCCTCCGGTAATTGTGTACTGCTTTGAAAGTCAATGAATGCACTGATGCAGCCTTTATCTTGAGGTTCGACCAGCGAGTGGAGTGGGTGGTTGACTTTCAAGGTCATCAAATGCTGTCATGACTCTGCGGCCAGCGTCATTGTTTCGTGTGCTCCTTGAGTTCCACGCTCTTGCGCGTGAAAGTACTGGTGGATATTAAGCGTTCACACCATTGATCTTGCGCGCCTTTGACAGCTTCACAACGAGGGGACCTACAGGGTGTTGCCACGTTAACTTTTCCCAAGATTTCCCGCCATATTGGACCTAGGCGAAAGGAGATAAAATTCGTCAAAATATGCCAGTTCAAGATGCAGAGGTGCCTTGGCATATGCAGGCTGCTCTTGACTTGCATGACGACTAGTCATCCTGCAGGTGAACAGAGAACCCTGCATGCCCCAGGAATCAGGTTTTACCGATACCCCACACATCAAGAAATCATCCTTCCGAAAGATCATCATACAAGAAGCGCTCCTTCAGAGCTTCCAAACTATGGACAATTGAAGTCTCTGTGTTGGAAGTCTGTGAATATAAACATGACAGATGAAGAATACTTGGCGGTTGTAAGCAGCCTCTTTGTCTCGCGCCGAGCCCGCAAACCCCTACAAGGCTACCCCTCCTCGGCCCGCTGTGTGGCTTAAAGTTACCGTACCTGACTTATCTTATCTAGCGCGCGGAGAGATCGCCTCGCGGGGAAGCGAATATAATATTTCTTTCTCTATATTTCTCCTCGGTGAAGCCCGTTTTCTTCCCTCTACAGCGCTCAAAAGTTATTTTTTAGCTACATTGTCTCTTGGAATTTTCCGATCATCTATAATCGAAGAGTCGCTATGCCTATGTAAGCTAAGCAAGCATCTGTTTGTCGTCGAACTATGACTCATTTTAACATGCTCTATGTAAACATAGGCTTCAAGATCCTTCTTTGAAATATCGTCGCTCTAAAACTCTTCATCTACCTGAGCGCCAATGGCCTTCTCGTACAATAGACAAGCCTCCGCGCTGGCTGTCAACGGACCTTCGCGATGGGAATCAATCTCTTGTCGATCCAATGGTACGTCATAATATGCATTGATCTTCAGAGAATGAAATTCTTATTATAATCTCTAGAACGAGGAGCAAAAATTCTACTACTTCAAGATGTTAGTCGAGCTTGGTTACAAGGAGATCGAAGTTTCATTCCCGAGCGCGTCAGATACAGACTTCAACTTTACCCGCCGTCTCATAGATCCCGAAGTGGTTCCGGACGATGTTTGGCTTCAAGTACTTTCCCCATGTAGGGAGGATCTAATCCGACGGACCGTGGATTCTGTGAAAGGTGCCCGCAAAGCGATTCTGCACCTTTACCTGGCCACGAGTGAATGCTTTCGACGCATTGTTTTTGGTTTCACTCAAGAACAGAGCATCCGTCGCGCCGTGGAGTGCACCAAGTATGCTCGATCAATAACAAAGGACCTACAAAGCGAGACAGAATGGGCATACGAGTTCTCTCCCGAAACTTTCTCCGATACATCGCCGGAATTCGTAGTCGAGATATGTGAAGCCGTCAAAGCAGCCTGGGAGCCCTCAGCCTCCAATCCTCTGATCTTTAATCTTCCGGCAACGGTAGAGATCGCTTCTCCTAACGTCTATGCTGATCAGATTGAATTCTTCTGTACTCACATGACGGAACGAGAAAAATTCTGCGTATCCTTACATCCACACAACGATCGGGGATGTGCCGTGGCTGCGGCCGAACTTGCACAGATGGCTGGTGCTGATCGTGTCGAAGGAACTCTTTTCGGGAATGGTGAACGGACGGGAAATGTGGACCTTGTCACCTTGGCATTGAACCTGTACACCCAGGTATATATAACTGACTCCATGCCGTTAGTCGATATCTAAGACGACAAGCATATAGGGAATTCACCCAGGTATTGACTTTTCAGACCTAAACTCCGTTATCGAAACGGTGGAAAAAGCAAATAAGATACCAGTCCATCCGAGAGCGCCTTATGGTGGGCAGCTCGTGGTCTGTGCCTTCAGTGGATCGCATCAAGATGCGATCAAGAAGGGTTTCCACGCTCGTGATCAGCTCACTGACTCCACCAAATGGGAGATACCATATCTTCCCCTTGACCCCCAAGATATTGGTCGCACTTACGAGGCGGTCATACGAGTCAATAGTCAAAGTGGCAAAGGCGGTGCTGCGTGGATTATCCAAAAAAGTCTCGGACTCGGTAGGTTTGTATTTAGCGGTCTTCAGCTTCTGGATCTCAGTTGCATAAAGTCAAAGTTGCAGCTTGTCGTTGTGCACTCGTTGAAGTTGTTATAGCCTCCTCCCGCTCGCAATCTCTTTCTTTGTGAACTTTCCCCCAAAGGGGCAGGGCTAATTTCAGACTCTGCACAGATCTTCCTCGAGACTTGCAGATTGCGTTCTCACGCATTGTACAACGCACTACAAACGCATTGGGACGCGAACTACTCTCCGCAGAGATCCAAAAGCTTTTCGAAGACACATATTATCTCGGACCTACCGCTCAGCTTCGCTTCCTCCTAGTCGACTATAATATCATTCCGGATCGCTCCCGCAGCCCCACTCCTTCGGTTAAGGGCAAAAGTCAAGACACTCGAAGACTCAACCGTTGTTTCGATGGTGTGATCTCAGTAAATGGTGCCGAAGTACATGTCTCCGGTCGTGGAAACGGTCCCATTTCATCTCTCGCCAATGCTTTCTACAAGGAATTCGGCATCGATCTGGACGTGAAAGGTTACAGCGAGCACACTGTCGGAAAAGACAAGAGAGCGAAAGCTGCGGCTTACGTCGAATGCACTATCGTCGGTACTGAAGAAACAGTCTGGGGCGTGGGTATCGACTCCGATACGGCTCAGGCAAGTTTGATCGCTTTTCTGTCGGCAGCGTCCTCGTTTGTCACGTCCCATCCGAATGCACTGCCACCACCTTCCACCAACGGCCATTCAGAGTGCGGCACTAGTCACAGCGCCCAAAGTGATCATCTTCAGCCCGAGCGAGGAAGGGACGGAAGGCCGGTTCGACGGTAGTGCATTACGTGGTCCATATATTGAAGCGAATAACGATGGGCAATAATGATTGACCCCAACATGTGGCGAGTATAACTTTCAATGTTATCTATGTAGTTGGCGAAACATCTATGGTTTGTGTATTAACGTCGTTCATCCTCGGTTTCGGATACCAAAAACAATTTACGTCCTCATATCCCATTCACTTGCCTTACCAGTCTGATTGCTGTTGTGCACTGGTGAGATCTATCAGCTCACCAGGACTACAGAATTAGTACGGCATTACGGGAATCACGATCTCACATCAACCTACGCGACGAGAATGACTGTAGGGTTCAACTCTACATAGAGTACGATATGGTGATCGATGGGGGCAGCTGCAACCGACCTTTTGAAGATCCGGGGATGTGCCAAGCTTTCCTATGATTAGAATTAGAGCCAGTAAAGTCGCGTGGTGATAGGAGCTAAATGTGAGGAAGCGAGAGACTACTTTAGCGAGAGACTTTACTCTGTCCCTCGGTCCATGCGAACAGAAATTCTACCAACGACGGCTTGAGAATTGAGACGGAAACGCAGACAGTGCACACAATAGGCTACGGACTTGGCGATATGCATTCGTCCTGTCTGCTGACAATGCTATAATGCTTGCATGCATGGCAGCCAAGGTGCCACAGCGAGCTTTCATCTTACCCTCCCACCTCCGCACCTTATCGCTTGGCGCGGTCATGATAGCGTCGCCCCTTTTTGTCACCGGCCGATTGCTCAGGCTCCTGCTCAATTGGTCTTCGAATATTTGATGTGATCGACGATTCAAACATTATGAAGTACCAATACACGGCAGGTTATCATATATCTTCCAGTGTAGTCTCGAGGGATAAGTATTGTACTCGCTTCGCTACCGACTTTCTGCTGCCCCGCCAAGATTTCGGCAGCGACTTTCGACACCGCATGCCGAGCACCCGGTGAACCAAGTCCTGCCCAGATATCATTATCTTCTGGGCAAGCACACGACCAACTTCTTCACCATGGCTTTCCCTCCCTCCTACCCTCACCACCCTCCCACTTGTTTATATTCCTGCGCTTGGCCCATTGTTAACCATTCACCATCCGTACACCAGCCTCTTCTCTACATCTTCGGTGACACTGGGCAGTCACCATCCGCAAGCAGTGAAGACCGACTTACCTTAGTCCCCAACCTTCACTCAGCGCCCTAACTTGTCCGCCGCACGCCCCAATGCTAAAGTCCCTCACACCACTATCCCTACGGGGATAGGTGAGCTTCATACTCACTGTCCCCACGGTCTTTCCTATCAGTACATGCACAAACGCAATCATGAAACTGCGGCACCTTATCCTCACTTTATCTCTTAATCTCCACATCCTCATCGGAGCTACGTTAACACCTCGCTCTACCACCGACTTCAAAGAACGCCTAGAGCGACGAAGCCGGGCAAAGAAACATATCTTAAAACCCCGAACACAGGATGGCTGGGCGAAATATTTCCACGAACCTGGCGGCACCGAGCTTGCCAACCACTACGATAGCAGATACGAGCACGGCATCCTTAGTTACGAAGAAAAGCAGGACGCACAGGTCCATATGATGAGAGCATATCTGGATTTCTTCAAGAAGAACGGCATTGAGACGTGGCTAGCACATGGCACACTGTTGGGATGGTGGTGGAATGGGAAGGTGAGATATGTATCTTGTTCTTGGTGCCAGATGCCGAGACTAATGAATATGAGAGTAGATGCTGCCGTGGGACTGGGATATCGATACCCAGATCTCTGGGCCTTCGCTGATGTATCTCGGCAAGTATTTCAACTGCTCAACATACGACTATACCTCGAAAGACTCGGATCCAGACTTGGAGCCTGTCGTCGAGCGCCAGTATCTTCTCGATATCAATCCTGCTATCGTCGAACGCGATCGAGGCAATGGCGACAATGTCATCGATGCGCGGTGGATCGACATACGAAACGGGCTATACATTGATGTCACCGGTCTGTCTGAAACGGAGCCAAGGGAGCAGCCTGGAGTCTGGTCATGTAAGAACTATCATCATTACAAGACCACGGAACTGTATCCGATGAGGGAGAGCATGTTCGAGGGCGTTGTCGCCAAGGTGCCTTATGCGTACGACAGGATATTGACACAAGAATATCAGGAGAAGGCGCTCGTTGTGACCGAGTATGAAGGGTGAGAGCTTTCGGTCGCAATGACAAGGAAAACCAGCTAATCCTCTCCCAGGCACAAATGGCATCCCGATACCAAACAATGGCTTAAGAAAACCCCTGCAGAGATCAAGCAGGCACGGCTTGTCAGGCACGCTGCCAGGCAGAGGAAGCAGGAGGAGAAAGCCGACAAGAAAAAGGAGAAGATGGAGAAGGCGGAACAGAAACATCAAGAGGCTCGGATTCAGGCTGGAGGGAAGGCCAAGGCAGACGGTATTGCCGTCGTTCCGGGACCGGAAGAGGTGATTCAGGATGATCATGGTATCAAGGAGCCGGAGAAGGAACCTCACTAGAAATGCAATGCTGAGCTGAAGCCGAACGCTGACCTTGATCAAGAGACGCAACTGGAGAGGAAAACTTTGAGTCTTGTTTATCTACGTCGACAGCAGCTGGATGTCACTCGATGGTCTTCTCTATCACCCTGTCGCATCCCCTGACCCAGCGCCACCACTCTCCTAGCCTTCCTTCGTTTCCATCGATACCCCCATTACGTTTCGTTTTCTCAAAGCGAGCTGTACATACTTTCTGTGTTGTATGTATGTTTTACCACCGGCGACTGTCAATACACGGCGCTGTTCCTTCCTTATTCTTTAGGATTATAAGGCGTTGGCAGCGACTGTAATAGTATGACGGATGGATTCATAGGCCAGACCTAACTAGTCATTATGACGCCGTTATGCTGAAAATTGGCTACATCATTCTGTTTCTCATTCATTTATAGGGACTACGTAAGGCATGATGTATGAGCGGAGACCTGGAGAGCGTGGGATGCTGCCTAGGTTCGATAAAGCTTACTTTGATAACCAATCATGTTTATTCATATCATCTAGTTCGTTCACATCCGTCCAAGTGATATTATTCCAGACACTCGAAATGACATCGCATTGTCAAGCCGACTCCCCACTCCCTCCCTCACCAGCCTCTCTCTGCCTCTTCATCCTCTCCTCCGCCGCCTTCGCCATAACCTCCCTCCTACTCAACGTCTGCGCCGGAGCACCAGCACCAGCACCACCCTCCCCGCCCCCTCCAAGCACATACTCCCCCCCACTCCACCCACCCCCATCCACCTCCCCTCCACTCCCCTCTCTATCCTGCGGATCATAAAAAACCTCATCCGAAACCGCCCTCCCCCCACTCCTCCAATCCCCCTCCCTAACCTCCCTCTCGATCTCCCTCGTCAGCTGCCAAAACCTCCCATCATGTTCCCCCCACACACAATGCGCCAACTCATGACACAGCGTGTCCCGTATCGTCTTATAATCGCGATACCCATCGTACGCATCGGTGCGCAGGCGCAGCTCGATGACTTCGCCCCGGTTGCGGTTCAGACCTAGGGTTTTGCCGGAGTGGGTGGTGTGGTCTGCCGGGTTCATTTCTGTGAGGAGGCCGACGCTGAATTTGTGAAGGCGCATTGTGGTGATGATGCCGGGGTCGGAGCGGAGGCGGGAGAG